>Ga0335076_10001073_pt1 | contig 26078 bp, 21 predicted proteins | sample Lox_Sample_25_FD_206717 | JGI IMG/M metagenome (GOLD analysis project Ga0335076, IMG submission 206717) | Soil microbial communities from Loxahatchee National Wildlife Refuge, Florida, United States - Lox_Sample_2.5 | ecosystem: Environmental > Terrestrial > Soil > Wetlands | place: USA... | reverse complement strand
CGGCCTACTCATCATTACCGACGGCTCCCTCACCTCCGGCCCGTGCTTTCGCCTGAGCGGCCGAGTCACCGCTCCCAATTTCTTCGACAATCTCCGCCGCGAAGACTCCAAGCTCGGCACGATATTCCACCGCGGCCACGACATCGTCACCGAATTCCCCGACAAACTCCACGTCAGTTTCGTGCTCTACGATCAGCCGTGCGATTACTCGTTGCGCCAGGCCGGCACACGCGTTTTCCTAACTCGCACTATGGTCAGCACGCTTCGTCTGAGTTTTTACTGGAAGCACGGACTGAAGTTGCGTCCCGCCCCCGGCATCGTACCGGGCCGCGCGGAAACCCTCCGCATCTCGCCGGATCGCGTCGACCCCGCCGTTCCGGACCTGCCGGAAATGTTTGAATGGTATTTCGACTTCGATGTTCCGAGCGAAGGTGTCCCGGTCACGGACAGTCTCGTGGTCGTCCTGCATCAGCCCGGGGGAAAAATCGCCGCCCGCGCCGCCGCCCGCATGTGACTCGGAACCTCTCCACGTTTCGAATGTTGAATGTCCAAACGTCTGGACGTGAGACGTTCCGACGTTCAGACCTTCAGCATCATCTCGCGCACTTTCCCCGGTACCTTCAGCTTCGCCTCCGTCAGCGCCTGCACTTCCGCCGGTGTCCATCCCGGCGCCACTTCCCGCAGCGTCAACCCCTGCGGCGTCACGTCGATCACCGCCAGGTCCGTCACGATCGTATCCGTGCACTCGATTCCCGTCAGCGGATAGTTGCACTGCTTCACGATCTTCGCCGCGCCGTCTTTCGTATTGTGTTCCATGCACACGATCAACTTCTTCGCGCCCGCCGCGATGTCCATCGCGCCGCCGATCCCGCCGCTGCCCTTCGAACCGGGAATCTTCCAGTTCGCCAGGTCGCCTTTTTCCGATACCTGGAATCCGCCGAGCACCGCCACGTCCAGATGTCCGCCGCGCGTCATCAAGTGCGCGTCCGCCTGGTGAAAGAACGACGCACCGGGAATCAGCGTCACCGGCACCTTCATGGCATCCACCAGGTCATAATCTTCCTCCCCAGGTTTCGTGCGCGGCCCCATCCCCAAAATCCCATTTTCGCTGTGAAAATAAACGGTAATTCCTTTCGGCAAATAGTCCGAAATGAGATTCGGAATCCCCCAGCCGAGATTCACATACGCTCCATCCGTCAATTCCTGCGCGGCGCGTTGCGCAATCTGTTCGCGGGTCAGCCTAGGCTTATCCGGCATAGCGCACCCCTTTCGCCTGCACGATGCGATGCACAAAAATCGCCGGCGTAATCACATTTTCGGGATGAATCGAACCCACCGGCACAATCTCGTCCACTTCCACAATCGTGAAGTCCGCCGCCATGGCCATAATCGGATTAAAATTTCGCGCCGCCAGCCGGTACGTCAAGTTGCCCAGTTCATCGGCCTTATGCGCCTTGATCAGCGCATACTGCGCATGAATCGGCTTTTCCAGAATGCAGCGCTTTCCGTCGATCACGCGCTCTTCCTTGCCGTTCGCCACTTCCGTACCAACTCCGACCGTGGTGAAAAAACCCAGCAGCCCCGCGGCCGCCGTGCGCATGCGCTCGCACAAGATTCCTTGCGGCACCAGTTCACAGGTCACTTCGCCCTTCGCGAAGCGCTCTTGAAAATGATTCGCGTGCGGCCCGGGAAACGAGCAGATCACGTGTTTCACCTGCCCGTTCTTGAACATGATGCCCAGCTCGCCGTCGCGCGTTCCGCAATTATTGCTGATGGCCACAATATCTTTGGTTCCCTTGCGCGCCAGCGCCTGAATCAGGTTATTCGGAAATCCCGCTCCGCCGAATCCGCCAAACATGATCCGCGCGCCATCCGGAATATCCGCCACGGTCGCATCCAGCGTCTCTACAATTTTCTGCTTCATGGAGTGCTCGAACCTTCAGGTTTGATGTTACCTATAGATTGTTCCCGACACGCAGCATTTCCGCAACCCCGCGCCATGCGGAAATCCAAATTGGAGGAACTAATTTATGCGGATGCCGTCAAAAATCATGCGCACAAAAATATCCTTGATTCGCGCCGAATCCGCTTCCTGGTCCGCGTCGTACCAGCGGTACAGCCAGTTGCACATCCCGAGAATCCCATTCACCACGATCCATGGTTCGCCTTCCACCAGCTTGCCCTGTTGCTGCCCTCGCCGCACCAGTTCCACGAACCGCGAGTTGTACCGCGACATCACCGAGATCAGCTTGTGCTGCCGCTTGCCCGACAGCGAATCGAACTCGTGCAGGAACAGTCCGAACGGCACGCGGTTCTGCACGATGTAATCGATCTGCGCGCGGATCGCTTGCTCCAGCTGCTCCACCGGATCGCCCTTCAAATCGATCTGCCGCGCGATAAACGCGTCGCCATCCTCAATTCCCGCCATCAGCAGCCGGAACAGCAAATCGTCCTTCGACTTGATGTAGTAGTAGAGCGACCCCTTCAACATTCCCACGTCGCGCGCCACATCCTCGATACTGGTCGCGTGAAATCCCTTGGCGAAGAAAATGTTGGCCGCGCTGTGCAGCACTTCTTCCAGCCGCGTTGCCGGCTTCTTTTGCTTTGCGCCGCCTGCCGCCTTGCGCGGCCGCAACGGATTCGGCTGGCTCCTGTGCTTGCGATTCTTGTCGGTCACGGAATCCCTCGGGAGCGATCACCTCATACTAACAGAGGATTCCCGCCGCATTTTCGACGGCGAATCATTAATGGTATTCTCGCCGTGAAATCAGCGCTTCCGCAGCCGGCAAGAAAGGGACGAACAGCATGGTCGCTTCCCATCTGAAGGAAACCCTCGATCAGTACCACGTTGGCGAAAAGCTCAAGCACCTCCGCCTCCGCCGCAAAATGGGTCTCGTCCAACTGAGCCGACACACCGGCCTTTCCCCCGCGCTGCTCTCCAAACTCGAGCACGGCAAGCTCTACCCCACTTTGCCCACCCTTTCCCGCATCGCCCTCGTCTTCAGCGTCGGCCTCGACTATTTCTTCCGCGACGAACGCAACAAGCACATCTTTGCACTGGTCCGCAAGAAAGACCGCCTGCGCTTCCCCGAGGCGCCGGAAGCCTCCCCTCTTTCCTTCGACTTCGAGTCGCTCGATTTTCTCGCTACCGACCGCAGATTCAATGCCTACTACGCGGACTTCCACAGCGTGGCGCCAGAGAAAGTTCGCGTACACCAGCATCCCGGCGTTGAATTCATCTATGTTCTAAAAGGAAAGTTGAGCTTGAAGATTGGCGTGGACAGCGAGATTCTCGAGGCCGGAGACTCGCTCTACTTTGATTCGCAGCTCGCCGACGGTTATTCGCGTGCCGGCACCAAACCCTGCAGCGCCATTGTGGTCACCGCTGAGTGACAAGGTGGCACGAGTGCGTCTTCACCACCAGCCACACCGGTTTCGCGGCCACCAACTGTAAAGCGCGCCGCGCTCCCGGCGTAACGTGCACAATAAACCGGGATCCAGCACGCACTCGCAGCACCGCGATCGCCCCCCGCGATTCGACCGACTCCACAATCCCCTGGCACACATTCCTTGCGCTGAGCCCACCCGGCTCTTCGATCGCCAGCAGAATATCTCCCGCGCGAATCGCCACCTTCACGCGCTCTCCGGGTTGCGCGGATCCCAGGGGAATCTCCAACTCCGCCCCACCTTCTTCCAGGGCCACGCGCATTACACCGTCGTCCTCGCGCCGCTCCAGAACTCGCGCTTCGAGCAAATTCTCGAACCCCGCGGCCTGCGCTAGGGCCACCGTCTGCGGCGCATCCAGCACGCTCCGCGGCGCGCCGCTCTTTCCCAGACGGCCGTTTTCGATGGTGATTATTCGCTCCCCGATCGCGTCCACCTCGTCGCGATTGTGAGTCACATACAGGATCGGTATCCGTCGCGCGTCGTTCCACTCCCGCAAGTCCTGCAGGATCGACTGCCGAAGTCCCCCGTCCAAGCCCGTCAGCGGTTCGTCGAGCAGCAACAGCCGCGGCTGCGTGACCAGCGATCGCGCCAGCGCCACTCGTTGCTTCTCGCCCCCCGAGAGTTGAGCCGGTTTTCGTTCGCTCAGCTTCTCGATATGAAACGCCTGTAATACTTGATCGACTCTTCGCCGACGCTCCTCTTCGCCGATGGTTCCGAGACCGTAGCGGACGTTTTCTTCAACCGATAAATGTGGAAACAACGCCAGCGATTGAAACACATACCCAACCTGGCGTTTTTGCGGCGGAAGGGAAACGCTTTGCGCGCCGTCAAAGAATGTCGCCGCCCCTAACTCGATTCGCCCGGCATCCGGCCGCGCAAGACCCGCAATACAATCCAGCAGCGTCGATTTGCCCGCGCCCGATGGACCAAACACCACCGTGAATCCCGGCGGAAACTGATGCTGAATCTCCAGCTCAAAAGCAGAAAGCCGCTTGCGCATTTCCACCGATAACGCTGCCGTTTCTAGCGGTGCGGCCATGGCGACCATACCCGGCGGTTGATTCCGTACACGATCGACAGCACCACGAACGACACCAGCAACAGCAGCAACGCCGTCTGATGCGCGCCCGCGTAGTCCAGTGCTTGCGTTCGATCGTAAATATCAATCGAGATCGTTCGCGTGATTCCCGGCAGATTGCCGCCCACCATCAGCACCACACCGAATTCACCCAGGGTGTGCGCGAAGCTCAGCACCAGCGCCGTGATCACTCCCGGCCACGACAGCGGTAGCACGATTCGATGGAACGATCGCAAGCCGCTCGCGCCGAGAATCGCCGAAGCCTCCAGCAATCTTCGATCCAGAGATTCGAAACTGGCCACCAGTGGCTGCACCGCGAACGGCAGGCTATAAAACAACGACGCGATCACCAAACCGCTAAACGTAAACGCCAGTGGATGACCGAACATCGCCGACCACAGTTTCCCCAGCACTCCCCGAGGCCCCATGGCCATCAGCGCATAAAACCCGAGAACCGTGGGAGGCAGTACCAGCGGCAGCGCGACAATGGATTCGAGCAGAAATTTGCCGCGCCATCGCGTAAACGCCAGCCAGTACGCCAGTGGCATCGCAACCACCAGCAATACCACCGCTACGGTGAGCGCCAGCCGCAGGGAAAGAAGTAGGGCTTCGATACTCATGGCCGTAGTGCGGCGTCGCTAAGAGACAGCCCGTACTTTGTAAGAATTTGCTTGCCCGCGGCGCTTTTCACAAAATCCAGAAATGCCTGCGCCGCTTTCTTGTTCTTCGAGGCGCTTACAACGACCGCCGCCTGCTCGATCGGCGCGTAGAGGTTCACCGGGACTTCCCATTTTTCGCCGTGCTTCATGCTGTCCGTCAAGGTGAGCGAGAGCGCCAGGATTCCCACCTGCGCGCTTCGCGATTGCGTGAATTGTGCCGCCTGCGAAATGCTTTCCCCAAAGATCAATTTCGATTTCACCGCTTCATATAGCCCGGATTTCTGCAGCGCTTCCATCGCCGCCCGCCCGTACGGTGCAACCTCCGGATTTGCGATAGCGATCTTCTGGACGCGTGGATCCTTCAGCGTTTCAAATCCCTTTTGCTCCAAGCCAAGCTTCTCGTCCGCCGAGGCCCATAAAACCAGGTGTCCGTGCGCGTATATGGTCAACGTCTCCGTATCGGCAAAACCTCCCGTGGCCAACTGCTTCGGATACTCCGCATTCGCCGAAAAAAACAGGTCGAATGGCGCGCCATTCTGAATCTGCGAACGGAAATTGCCGCTCGAGCCGTAACTCGCCACCACTTTTATCTCTGATTGCTTCTCGAATTGACCGGCCAGGTCGCTCATCGCGTACTGCAGGTCCGCGGCGGCGGCAACGCGCAAGGTCTGCGCCGACAGCGGTGCACCGACCGCAAACAGGGACCAGACCGCGCCAAGTATGAAAACTCTTCGCATGTTGGTTGAACTCAAACGCGCAGGATCATTACTTCCGTGGACTTCACCAGCGCCGCTGCGCGGTCCCCAACCTTCAGCCTCAATTCTTTCGCCGCATCTGCCGTGATAATCGAAGTGATATGCTGCTCGCCGATGGCCAGCGTCACCTGCGCCAGCAAGCCGCTGAACTTCAGCCCCACCACGCGCCCAAGCAGCTGATTCCGTCCGCTGATCTTCCGGAAATTCCCGCGCCGCGACTCGATGTCCCCACGCTCCAGCTTTTTTGGAATCAAGCGGTCGATCTCCGATTCTGGCACGCGATGATGCCCGCCCGGCGTCTTGGCCGTCTTGATCTTCTTCTTGTAGATCCACTGCTTCAGTGTGGGATAGCTGATGCCCAGAATGCTCGCGGCTTCCCGCGGCGCCAGGAGTCTCTGCATGGCACGCTCCAGGCAACGATAATAGACGATTCCTACCGAAAAGCCAATACGCTTTTGGCCATTTTTATGGCATGCGCAGATACGGAGCTTAATTCCGCAGGGGTTTCCCGGTCTTTAATGTGAATGCGATGCGCTCCTGCGTCTTCTTCTCGCCGCACAGCGACACGAACGCCTCACGCTCCAAATCGAGCACGTACTGTTCGCTCACCATTTGCGGCGCCGAAAGCGGCCCGCCCGCCAGAATGTTCGCCAGTTTCCGCGCCACGTGCGCATCGTAATCCGAGGCGTATCCGCCACGCACCATCAGGTGAATCGCCATCTTCGCCGCTGCTAGGAACCCTTCGCCCAGCGCTTTGATCTGGGTATCTTGCGCGCCTTCCTGCCAGGAAGACGCCGCCGGTTTCCATCCGCCGCGTGCCAGTGCCAGCGCGGTCTGCTTTGCGTCCGCCACAAGCCGGTCGCGATTCATCGAATACGCGTCGCTTCGGCGCAAGTAGCCCAGATCCTGGCACTCCTCCGCGCTGCTTCCCACCTTGGCCATCGCGATGTTCTCGAACACCGGGCGCAGCGTGTGGAACAGATCCAAATCATCGCCCGAAGCCGCATTCTCGTTCGCTCGAATCAGCATCTCCTTCGTGCCGCCGCCACCTGGAATCAAGCCCACTCCAGTTTCCACCAAACCGATATACGCTTCCGCCGCGGCGTGAATCCTTGCCGCATGCAAGCTGATCTCGCAGCCGCCGCCCAGCGCCAACCCTTGCGGCGCCGCTACCACCGGCTTCGGCGCGTACTTGATCGCCAGATTCACGTTCTGGAACTGCTTCACCGCCATGTGCAGTTCATCCCACTCCTGTTCTTGCGCGCCCACCAGCACCAGCATCAGGTTCGCGCCCACGGAAAAATTCGTCGCCTGGTTCGCGATCACCATGGCGTCGAAATCCGTTCCCAGCCGCTTCAGCCCCTTGTGAATCATCGCGATCAGGTCTGCGCCAATCGCGTTCATCTTCGAATGGAACTCGCAGCACACCACGCCATCGCCCAGATCGATCAGGCTCGCGCCGGTGTTCCGCTCCACCTCGCGCCCAGCGTCCTTGAGATTCTTCAGAATGAGGATGCCCGCAGGCTCCTGCACTTTTTCCACAGCGCCTGTCGCCAAACTGAAAACACAACTCTCGCCTTTCTGCGATTCGTAGAAGCCGTTCCGGCCCGCCGCCAGCGCCTTCTCATAGATCGGCGGCAAGCTCCGGCCTTCTTTCTTGATTTGCTCGGCAAAAGTCCCCAGCCCAATGGCATCGACAGTCTCAAACGGCCCCAGTTCCCACGCGAATCCCCAGCGCATTGCGCGGTCCACGTCCGCCATATGCTCGGAAATTTCCGGCATTCTTCGGCCCGCGTACAGGCACATCTCCGAGAGCCCGCCCCAAATGAACTGCTGCGCCTTGTCGGTCTTTTGGCCTTCGAACAACGGCGCCAACAGCGCACGCAAGCGCTCGCGGGTGTCCTCAATCGTCTTGCCTGCTTCAATCGACGCGAATCTCGCCTTCTGCCGCGCGCGATACTCCATGGTGTTCACGTCGAGCGTCAGAATCTCCTTTTCACCTTCGCCGCCCTTCACCTTCCTATAAAAGCCCTGCCCGGTCTTGTCGCCCAGCCAATTCCGTTTGGCCATTTCCTCCACGAACGCGGGAACTTTGTACGCCTCGCGCGATTCATCATGCGGCGCGGTCTCATAAATGTTCTTCACCACATAGGTCAGCACGTCCAACCCCACGATGTCCGCCGTCCGGAACGTCGCAGACTTGGGCCAGCCCACCGCCGGTCCGGTACACGCGTCCACCTCCTCCACGGTCATCCCCAGCGTCGCCATCAGCCGCAGAGCATTCAGCATCGAAAACGTTCCGATGCGATTTGCGATGAAGTTTGCCGTGTCTTTGGCGATCACCACGCCTTTGCCCAGCCGCCGGTCGCAGAAGTCTCCGAGCGTGTGCAGCACCTCCGCCGACGTCTTTGGCCCGGGAATCACTTCGACCAATTTCATGTAGCGCGGCGGATTGAAAAAGTGCGTTCCGGCCCAATGCTCCTGAAACTCTTCGGGCAAGCCTTCCGCGATCAAATGCACGGGCAAGCCCGATGTGTTTGTCGTGACAATCGATCCGGGCTTACGAAACTGCGCCACTTTGGCCAGCAGCCCACGCTTGATCTCCAGATTTTCCGCGACCACTTCGATAATCCAGTCCGCATCGGCGATTCGCGCCAGATCGTCTTCAAAATTTCCAACGGAAATCTTCGCGGCCAGCGCCGGCGTGAAAAACGCCGCAGGCTTTGACCTCTTTGCGGCTTCAATCCCCGCCAGGACAAGCTTATTTCGCTCCGGTGCCGAGGCTCCCGCTCCCTTCGGAACAATGTCCAGCAGCAGGCAAGGCAAGCCGGCGTTGGCGAACTGTGCGGCAATCCGGGCACCCATGGTTCCGGCGCCCAGCACAACAGTCTTCTGTATGCGGGTCATAGGACGGCCTTCAGCAGCAGGTTTGGGACGGCAGAACAGGTTACAAAATGGCATCTTCGCGGTCAAACAGTCGTTTGGTAACCCTGGCGCGTCTTAAAATAAAGACACCATGGCTGCGGACAGCAACCTGATTCCCCCGGGTGCGAGCGGCGACCTGCTCAACGCCAAAAAGCGCCCGCGCATCGGCCTCGCGCTGGCCGGCGGTTTTGCCAGAGGCATCGCACATATCGGTGTCCTCCGGGTTCTCCGCGACGAAGGAATCCCCGTCGACGTCGTGGCCGGCACCAGCGTCGGCGCTCTCATCGGCGCGGCCTACTGCTCCGGTTCCTCGTTGGAAGAAATGGAGCGCATCGCCAGCGAAACCAAGTTCACCGACTTCGGCCGCTGGACTCCCTCCTGGCTGGGCCTCGCCACCAACAATCGCCTGGAGACTTTCCTCTCCCGCTTCACGTCGGTGAGGCGGTTCGAAGAACTGAAGACGCCCCTGGCCATTGCCACCACGGACATTAATATCGGCTTGCCGGTCTACTACTGTGGCGGCCTCATCGGTCCGGCGCTGCGCGCCTCCTGCGCCTATCCCGGCCTGTTCGTGCCCGTCAAATTCGAAGGCCGCATGCTCGTTGACGGGTTCCTGACCGCTCTCGTGCCCATCGAAGGCGCGTTTCTTCTGGGCGCGGAACTCATCATCGCCGTGTATCTCGAAGCCTCCTCGACAGAAGAGCCGCGCACTTTCACCGAGGTTCTCAGCCGCTCTTTCACCATCATCCAGAAGCACGCCGATTTGGAATGGCGTCGCCACGCCGACGTCATCATCGAGCCGGACGTAACCCCGTACCTTTGGGACGATTTCTCGAAAACCCCCGACCTGGTCCGCGCAGGCGAAATCGCCACACGCAAGGCCTTGCCTGCTATTCGCGCCGCTCTCGCCGGCAAATCAGACGCTCGGAAGGATTAGCACCACAGCCACGGCGCGTTCCCCTACGCGCGCGTCACCTTAACTTCCACCGGCTCGCCTTCGCCTTTTCCGCGCTGCGTGAGCCACGCGGCGAGCCCTTCCGCAAAACGGTCCGGCGTCAGCCGCAAGCTCGCCTCGATTCTGCCCTCGCCGACCGGCAGCGTATCATCGTACTCCGCCGCGTTGGTGAAGTTCCTCATGCAAAACTGATCCAGCCACTCGAGCGAACACAGCCGCTTTTCCCCCTTGATTACCACCTCTACCTTCCATTTTTGTGCGTACATGGCCAAATCATAGCATCCTCTATCTTTACCCGCCGCTCGCCTCGTCAACTTGCAGTCAGCCAGACCCATAACTTAAACTACCGTGACACGCGGCGAGTCCGCACCATCCCGCCATTCTGCGGCTGCGCTCTCAGGCGCTTTTTGGACCGGCCGGATGAGCATTCGATTCGTTTTTTTGCTGCGCTGCATCTGTTTTCCCGGGAGGGGCTACTGTGGGAACTCCAATGCAGGCTTGGGTGGAGGAAGCCGCTCGGCTCACCAAGCCTGATCGCATCGTCTGGTGCGACGGCTCCGAAGCTGAAAACCAGGTCGTTCTCCACGAAATGCTGAAGCACGCGGATTCGTTTCAGCTGAACCCCAAATCTTATCCGAATTGCTATCTGCATCGCAGCAGTCCCAGCGACGTGGCCCGCACCGAGCATCTCACCTTCATTTGCCTGCCCGACAAAGATGATGTCGGCCCCACCAACAACTGGATGGACCCGGACGGCGCCAAATACAAAGTAGGATCGCTGCTCGACGGCACGATGCGGGGCCGCACCATGTACGTCGTCCCCTACATCATGGGGCCGCTAAGCTCGCCTTTGAGCAAAGTGGGGGTCGAAGTTACCGACAGTCCCTACGTGGTCGCCAATATGCGCATTATGGCGCGAATCGGCAAAGTGGCCACCGACCTCATCGGCAATTCCTCCGATTTTGTGCCCGGCCTCCATTCGCTCGGCGACCTTGACCCGCTGCGCCGTTACATCGTCCATTTCCCGGAAGAACGCCTGATCTGGAGCGTCGGCTCGGGTTATGGCGGCAACGCTTTGCTTGGCAAGAAGTGTTTCGCGCTGCGCATCGCCAGCTACTTGGCCCGCCAGCAAGGCTGGATGGCCGAGCACATGTTGATTCTCGGCCTCGAATCTCCCGGCGGAAAAGTCACCTACATGGCCGCGGCTTTCCCCAGCGCCTGCGGCAAGACTAACCTCGCCATGATGGTCTCCGCGCTCGAATCCGAAGGCTACAAGGTCTGGACCGTGGGTGACGACATCGCCTGGATGCACATCGGCTCCGATGGCTACCTCCACGCCATTAACCCCGAGGCCGGTTTCTTCGGTGTCGCTCCCGGCACCGGCATGAAGACCAATCCCAATGTGATGAAGGCGTTGAACCGGAACACCATCTTCACCAACGTTGGGGTAACTCCCGACGATGAACCCTGGTGGGAGGGCATCGGCGGCGAACCGCCCGCAGGGCTCGTCACTTGGCGCGGCGAACGGTGGGACACCTCGAAAGGACCTGCCGCTCATCCCAACTCCCGGTACACCGTCCGCGCCAGTCAATCGCCCAGCATCTCTCCGCGCTTTGAGGACCCCGCTGGCGTGCCGATTTCCGCTTTTATTTTCGGCGGTCGCCGCGCCCGTCTCGCTCCGCTGGTCTATGAAGCCTTCCACTGGCAGCACGGCGTCTATGTCGGCGCCACTATGGCTTCCGAGACCACTGCCGCGGCGACCGGCGACGTCGGCATCACGCGCCGCGATCCCATGGCCATGCTGCCCTTCTGCGGGTACAACATGGCTGATTACTTCCAGCACTGGTTGGACATGGGCCGGCGCATTCCGCATCCGCCAAAGATCTTCCACGTGAACTGGTTCCGCAAAGGCGCGGACGGCAAATTCCTGTGGCCCGGCTTCGGCGACAATGTCCGCGTGCTGAAATGGATTCTTGAGCGTGTCGAGGGCCGCGGGCAAGCCGAAGAGACTCCCATTGGCTTTGTGCCCACACGCAATGCGCTCACGCTCGATGGCCTGAACCTCTCGCCCGAAACTCTTCGCGAACTCTTCCGCGTCGATGCCGATGATTGGGAACTCGACCTGGCGGACGCGCGCGAATTTTTCGCCAAGTTTGCCGGCCGCTTGCCCGCTCCCTTGCGCGAGGAATATCAGGGCGTGGTTCGCCGCTTCGAAAAGTCCATGCCCGCGTCTTGAAACGCCCTCAACAAGCAGTAATCCGGCATTTACATAATTTGCACAATCGTGCACAGCTTTCCACAGAAGTTTCGCTCGAGACCTCTTGCCAACCTTCTCTGGCGGGCGTACTCTCACGCCAGATTGAGACGGGAAGCCTAAGAACTTCGCGAAACAATCCAGGGGGCAAGGACGCCGGAAGGTGGACAAGTCCTCGACTCAGCCGCGTCGGCGGGTGTAAAAGCCTACCGGGGCGGAGGAGAGCAGGCGCAGCCACTGCAAAGTGATTGAGCCTTCCAATCGGAACGCGAGGCCTAAAAATTTCGCGGAACGGTTGCAAAGGGCGGTAGGCACCGCAAGGTGAATGCAGCCTTAAATCTGACCGGGCCCGGAACGCCTAAAAACGAGTCGGCGCGGTCGGAAGAGGGTACAGGCACCGCAAGGTGTGTGCACTCTTTAAATTTCAATCGAGCCGGGGAGCCTCAAAACTCCACGGCTCAATTGAAAGAGGGCAGGAACGCCGCAAGGTGGATCGGCCCTCACTTTAGTGGCGACGCAGAGCCTAAGAACTTTGTGCAGCGGCTAAAGAGGAGGCCTGAGCGCTGCAAAGCGAGCGAGCCTTCGATTTTAGTTGAGCCGAAAAGCCTTAAAACTTGACGGTACAATTAAAAATGGGCGCAGGCACCTCAAAGTGACTGCGCCCTAAATTTTTGCCCTGAATCCGTCGCCGCATCCTCATTCACCGCTCCCTACTCGCTCCTTTGGTTGGCCTACGGCAAATCCCGTAGATCCCCTAGACGCCTCCCCGTTAAGTTCAAATATTCATAGCGCCTATGGGCTGGTGTAGTGAAACTTCACATCTCACCTCCACCTTGACCATCGACAGGTTCCTCCACGTCATTCTAAATAGATGAGATATTTGCGAACTTTCGGAAAATTTCCACAATGGCTTGCGGATTGCTCTCCTCCGTGGCGGGTTGCTGAACGAGCCTTGTTTGACCTGGACCGATAACGGTTCAGCATACTCGTTTCCGTGTTCGTCTGCCTCATTCTCGCCTCGTGGCCGAAGACCTGGCTCGGGCCCCAGCACCCACTTGTACAACTTGCTCGCTTTTTTAACTCCTGGGAGGGGGTATGGACCAGTCTTTCCAAAAACGTGTCTGCATCGTTGTCCTCATTGCACTATGTCTCATCGTTCCTGGCGGCGCCGTCGCCCAAGTAAACACCGGCTCGCTCTCCGGCGTGGTGATTGATCCTCAGAAAGCGACTGTCCTTTCTGCCGACATCAAGCTCACCAATCGCGATACCAATAAGGAATACAACACCACCAGCGACTCCAACGGCGAGTTCCGCTTTACGCTTCTGCCGCGAGGAGACTATCGCCTTGAAATCTCCAAAGCCGGTTTCCGTAAATTGCTCCTGGAATCGGTTACCGTCAACGTCGGACAAAACACCGGCCTCGGTAACTTGCAACTCGAAGTCGGTGAAATCGCCACCTCCGTCGAGGTGACCGCAGCCAGTCCCATCGTCGAGAACACCCAGGCGCAGATCACCTCCGCGATCACCAGTTCCACGATTACGGAATTTCCCGGCGTGCTCGAAAATCAGGGTCTGGACAATCTCGCGATCACAGTTCCCGGTGTCGTCAACAATCGCGACCTCGGCTTTTCCAATACCAACGGCATGGGTTTCGCCGTGAACGGTTTGCGCGGCCGTAACAACGATCAGCAGATCGACGGGCAGAACAACAACGACAACTCCGTCGCGGGCCCCAGTCTGGCTGTCTCCGATGCCGAATTCGTTTCCGAGTATCAGATCACCACAAGTAATTTCGGTGCGGAATACGGCCGCAATTCCGGCTCCGTCGTGAACATCGTCACCAAATCCGGCACCAACAATCTCCACGGCTCTCTCTACGGCACCGAGAGCAATCAGCGCTTCGACACTCTCTCCACCAATCAGAAGGCATACGAGGACCTGACTTCCGTTCCTACTTTCAACGATCTGTTCCTCGGCGGCACCATCGGTGGTCCGGTCATCAAAGACAAACTCTTCTTCTTTGGTGGCGACAACGCCGAAATCATTAACTCTTCTTCCGTCTTCGGCACCGGCCTTCTCACGCCCACTCCCGCCGGCATCTCCACTCTTGCCGGGTGCTTCCCGGGCAGTCCCGGGGTCACCGCTCTGCAAACCTACGGGCCTTACTCGATTCCGGGCGGCCATCCTATCCAACAGGGCGCAGCGCAACTCGTTGATCTCGACGGTTGCCCAGGCGTCGAGGAAAACGGCATCCAGCGCACGCTCCCTACGAATTCCCGCCAGTACAATTTCGTCGTCAAGCTGGATTTCCAAACTGAGAAAAATCACTTTTACGGCCGCTACATCTACAGCAACACCAACTTCTTCAATATCGACCCCGGAGCGGGAGGGGCCGCTGCCGGTTATCCCTTCAACGAGCCCGCACTCTCCCAGGATTACGGGTTCAGCTGGGTGCGTAACATCAATAATCACATGGCCAACGAATTCCGCGCTTCCTATGGTCGCATCAACGTCGATTTCGGAAGCAACAGCCTCGGCAACACCATTCCCCCGCAGCAGCAGATCGATCAGGGCCTGACCAACATCGTCTTCAACGATCCTTCCTTGCTCGGTATCGGCCCTCCAACCAACTTTCCTCAGGGGCGAATCGTCAATACCTATCAGTTTCAGGATAACTGGACCTACTTCCGCGGCCGCAATTCCTACAAGGCAGGCGTCAATTACACCTATCAGCGCTCCCCCAACACTTTTCTTCCCAACGTCAACGGCCAATATCTTTTCGACGACTACGGCGCGATGGCGGAAGACGTTCCGACACGCATCCGTATCGCTTCCGGCTCGCCCAGTCTCGACTTCCGCGAGCACGACACCTTCGTGTACTTTCAGGACGACATCAAGATTTCCAACACATTCACTCTCAACGCCGGTTTGACTTACTCCTACTATGGTCAGCCCGCCAACTTGTTCCACAACAAAACCGTCGCCAGCCAAAACAGCAACGACCCCCTCTGGAATCCCTCCCTGCCGCTGAGCGTCACCACATTCCCCTCGATCCCCGCTCCCAAGAACAGCTTTGGGCCGAACATCGGTTTCGCCTGGTCTCCAGGCGGCACACGCTTCTGGCCCGGCAACGGCAAGACCGTCATCCGGGGCGGTTACCGGCTTGCCTACGATCCGCCTTTCTATAACATCTACTTGAACATCGCTTCCGCCGCGCCAAACGTCTTGTTGAATACGCTTTCTGGGACGGACGCCGCCAATAATCCCATGCCGGCAAATCCGCTTGGGCCTGCCGTACGCTCGGCTCTCGCGCCCTTCCTGCAAACTGGCGTCTTCGACCCTCGGACCTTCAACGAGACCTCCATCACGCCGAATTTTGGCCCGGATCACGTACATTCCTGGTCCCTCGGCGTGCAGCAGGAAATTACTAGCACCGCCGCGGTCGAAGTCCGCTATGTCGGCAATGCCGCGCGCAATCTGTTCCAGACCGTTGACGGCAATCCCTACATCCTTGGCCTCTCAAACCTTTATCCCAGTCTTGTCCCGTCGAACCTGACGCCCTGCTCGGCAGCGGACGCCGCTGTGCCACAAGCTGTCGGCCGCGCCAACTGCGACGAAGGCGTCGTCCGCCTGCGCACCAACACTGGTTACTCCAACTACAATGCCCTGCAGACCGAAGTTCGACTGAACCGCGCCTGGCATCAACTCACACTGAAGTCTGCCTACACCTTCAGCAAGACCATGGACAACTCCAGCGAGATCTTTGGTACCGGTGCCGCTGGTGGCACCACCTTCGCGTCGCAAAATCAGATCAACTACTCTGGTGAAGAATACGGCCTGTCGGGCCTCGACTTCCCCAACAACTGGGTCCTCACTGCTATCGAGGAGATTCCCTTCTTCCGCGATCAGCACGGCTTCCGCGGGCACCTCCTTGGCGGCTGGGCCGTCTCCGCTGTCTACACGCTTTCTTCCGGACAGCCCTATACACCTGTGCAGGGCGCACTGAACTGCTTGAGCGGTGGCGGCGCCTGTGGAGGGATCCCCGGGGATCAGAATCCGTATGATGCCGGATTCAACAACGGATTCGTCGGCTCCGACGGCGCGCTGCGGCCTTATCTCGGCAGCCCAACCGCGCCGGTTGGCTCCGTTGGCATCTATGCCGCCGACGCGTGCTCCATTTACGGAGTGGGCTGCTCTATGGCGGCAACCCAACTCCTCAGCTTAAACGCCCTCAACCAAGGCGACGCCGTCGGCACGCCGGTTACCCCCGGTGAGGTGCATTTCATCGCTAACACCGCGACGGCGAATCAAGTCTTCGGCACCCCGTTCGGCAACGCCGGTCGCAATATCCTCCGCGACTACCACACCAACATCATCAACGTCGCCATCTTCAAAAACACCAACATCTCCGAACGCCTTCACCTGCAGTTCCACGTCGACTTCCTGAATGCCCTCAACCATCCCAACTTCGGCCTGGCCAACGGGGTGGGCATCGATCCTTTCATCGACGATGCTGGACTCGCTTCCGAATTCACGGGCTTCGCGAATCCCTATGTTCAGGACGGCGGCATCCGCAGCATTCGTTTCGGATTGAAGCTATCGTTCTAACTCCAAAACAGATCACAACCGGACGCGCGGGGGAGGGCAACTTCCACCGCGTTTCCTTTTTCATTGGCGCACAACTCCTGACGTCAATTCGGAGTTTGCTCATCCAATTCGGATTTCCCATCGTGTTGGCGAATCCCACGACCTTGTCGGTAAACCCAACACCCTCTCCCCTCTCTTCGCCCCTATCTCGTTGATTACTCGAATCGGCAACTGACCTGCATATCTCCTGGTTGCTGCTCTTCTGAGAGGAGGGCTCTCAAAATGCCAAATGAGAATTGGGTCTTCTGGTTGAACATCACGAATCTGGTGCTCGGCATCGTTGTCATCCTTGCGGCCGCCGCTGTGGGCTACGGATTGGTTTGGGAATTCGTACTCCGCCACAAGAAAGCGCATCGCGCCGCCGCCAATGTCGACGTCGAATTTCAGAAATTGCTGCAGGAAGAGTTCTCTCACAGCATGCCGGTTCCGGAACTCGGCTTCACCATGGCGGATGGCGGCGACATCCTGAATCCTCCGCCGCAAAAGCCCGAGGATAAAGAAAAGAAGTAGTCGCGAAAGTTGGAAGGTGAACGCCATGTCGTGCCCTTTTCTAAAAGAAGGTCATGCTCAGTATTGTCACGCTGCTCCGGTCCACAAGCTCATCCTTGAGGGACCGGGAGTTTCCGGGGCGGGCCGCTGCACTACCGCGGATTACCGCCTTTGCGAACTGGTCAAGAAAGACGATGCCGGGCGCGACCGCTGCCCGCATCTCGAAGATATCCACGTGCAGTATTGCGGAGCCAACACTCCCACCAAGCTGATCCCTTTTAGTGAATCGCAGCTTTCCATCTGCATGACCGGCGGATACCGTTTCTGCGATGCTTACCTATCGCTTGCCCGGCCGCATGGCTCCCTTACTCCTCCGCCCGATCTGCTCTACGCGCCGAATCATTTCTGGCTCGCGGTGGAGGAATCCGGCCTGTGCCACGTCGGCGTCGACGCGTTCCTGGCCGACTTCGCGGGAAGTATTGATGGTGTTACGTTCGTCACCACTCATGGCACGCAGCGGCCCGTCGTCACGCTCACCGTCTGCGGCGTCGAGTGGCCCATGACTTTCCCCAATCCTCTGCTGATTCAGAAAGTGAACAGCCACCTTCGCAGCGATCCCAAGCGCCTGACCACCGACCCTTACGGCTCCGGTTGGCTCTTCAGCGGCTGGGAACTGCCCTCTCAGACACGCGCCGGCCTGATATCCGGTCCGCACGCCGCAGCCTGGCAGGCTGAAGAACGCGAACGCCTCTCCGAGGAAGTTCACGAAATTCTTGCGCCTTCCTGCGATGGCGGCCAGCCGGTGCGCGGGATCGGCCAGCTCCTTTCGCGTCAGCAACTGGTGTGCGTGTTCCAACATTTCTTTTCCACGAGGAATTGGGTGCCAAAGGACCAAATGTGAAGCGGGATCTTCTAGTCTTCGTGGTTGGAGTTGCCCTTGCCCTGGCCGCTGGTTGGGTCGTTTTTCCCCGAGTTCTTTATTCGCATCGATCGCAGCCTGTCGATTTCTTGCATAAGACTCATGCCGAAAAATCCGGAACCGCCGATTGCGAATCGTGCCACGCCTTCAACAGCGATGGCTCCTTCGCCGGCCTTCCGCAGAACGACACCTGTGCCGGCTGCCACGCCGACAAACTCGGCACCTCGCCTGCGGAAGCCAAACTCGTAGACGCTTATCTCAAAACACAGACTTCGACGCCCTGGCTGGTGTATTCCCGCCAGCCCGCCAATGTCTGGTTCTCGCACGCCATTCACGTCAAACGCGCGGGGCTCGCTTGCGGCGATTGCCACGGCACTCTTGGCGCATCGGACGAAAAACGACTCTACGAACAAGACCGTATCAGCGGCTACAGCCGCGATATCTGGGGTCACTCCATCTCCCGTGTTCGGCGCGCTCCCCACGACGGAAGGACCATGAGTGACTGCGAAGATTGCCACCACAAGCGTCACGTTGAGGTGGGATGCTTCGGCTGCCATCAATAAGGAGCCACCATGAAAGTCTCTCGGAGGGACCTGCTGCTGGGCACTGCAGGACTGACTGCCGGCATCTTCTTCACTCCCGTGCCCTGGAAAGTTCTCGACGACGTTTCCATCTGGACGCAGAATTGGCCCTGGATTCCTCAGCCTCCCCGCGGTCCGGTCGCCACAAAGCTCGCTTCCTGTACCTTGTGTTCTTCCGGTTGCGCCATCCGTGTTCGCATGGCCGCAGGTTTTCCTGTCGGGATTTCCGGCGCGGCTTTTCACCCACTCACGAAAGGCGCGCTTTGCCCGCTGGGTTTCGCCACGCATCAACTGAACTGGCATCCCGCACGGCTGCGCGAGGTTCGTCATCGCGGGCGTACCGCTTCCTGGGACGAAGCGCGCGCCGCCTTTGAAAAAGCCGCCTCCGAGGGACCTATCGCAATCATCGATGGGCGTTCCGGCCGTGCAACCTCCACGGTTCTACAATCTTTCGCCGCAAAACATAACGGCAGTTACGAAGTGGCTCTCAGCGCCGAAGAAAAATCGCTTTCTCCTTACGCGCAGTGGTCCGGCACTCCTGTGAGTTCCCTCGGCTACGATCTCGAAAACGCTCGCTCCATCGTGAGTTTCGGAGCGCCGCTGCTCGATGGCTGGGGCATTCCCGGCCGATTCACGCATCTCTGGAGCGAACGCGCCGCCGGCAAATCCGATCCGCAGTCGCGCCTCATCCAGATTGAGCCCGCGCTTTCCCGCACTGCTGCCGCCGCCTGGCGCTGGGTTCCCATCTGCCAGGGGACCGAGGCACTGCTCGCCGCCAGTCTCGCCAGGGTCTTGCTCGATGAACGCCTCGTTCCCGTGCAAGGTCCGGTGCCGCAAGGGTCCTTGACCGATGCAGCCAGGCAAACCGGCATGACGCCAACTGCCATTCGCGAACTGGCCTACACCATGGCCGAGAGGCGTCCGACCCTGGTTATTGGCGCCGACGAAAACCCCGCCATCGCTGCGCTCAATGTTCTCCTCGGCTCCCTCGGCACTCCCGGAGGCATCGTCAAAAAGTCCGTTCACCCTTCCCCAGCGCCTCCGTCGCGAGTCCTCGACAAGCCCTTGCGAGCGGCCCTCATCGATTCGACCGTGCCTTGGGACTACGTTCCATCCTCGGGCGCGGAAGTCTTCCGCTTCGCCGCGTGGGATGGCGGCGGCAATCGCGCCGACTGGCTGCTGCCCACCCCGGGATTCCTTGAGGAATCCACCGATCTCCCCACGCCGCCAACTTCCGCTGTGGCGGTCTACGGAATTTCCCCGAATCTTCTTACCGCTTCCGCTCCCGTGAAGACGGCCGCTGAATTTCTGCAGCAGGTCGATTCCACGCTGCCCACCGTCGATCAGACTATCCACGCGCGTTGCAAAGAAATATTCCGCGCTCGCCGCGGCAGCGTTCACTCCGAGAAGCAGTCTCCAGTCGCAAGCTTCGAGTCTGCCGCAAAGCTGGAAGAAGCTCTTCGCTCCGGCGGCGTGTGGCTCGATGAATGGACTCCAGCTTTTCCGCTGAAATGCTCACTGAAAGAATGGCCGACCGACAACCCGACTCACTCGCCGCTCAACTGGGCCAGCGCTTGGGTACCTCCCGTTATGCCGACCCTCGCCGCCAAGCTTTACCGCGAATCATCGCTCCGCGAACCTCCGCAAAGGAGCCAGTCATGAGCGCGCGTTATGGCATGGTGATCGACCTCGACCGCTGCACCGGCTGCGGCGCCTGTATGGTAGCCTGCGCCGTCGAAAACAACGTCCCCGCGCTCCCGGCTCGCGCCACCGACCGCACCGGCCTCACTCCCATGCTCGTCCACAAAGTTTCTAACGGCGTCGAAGGCTCGGACCGGCGCGAAGTGTTCATCCCCGTTGCCTGCATGCACTGCGCCAATGAGACTCCTTGCGTCAGCGTTTGCCCGCAGCAGGCCGTCGAAGTCGACAAGTCCACGGGCATCGTCATGCAAATCCCGCAGCGCTGCCTCGGCTGCCGCTACTGCATGACCGCCTGCCCGTATCACGCGCGTTACTTCAATTGGTGGGATCCCTCCTGGCCCCCAGGCATGGAGAAAAGCCTGAACCCCGGCGTCGCGACCCGCATGCGCGGCGTCGTGGAGAAATGCAATCTCTGTCACGCCCGCTTGCACACCGCCATGGAAAAAGCGGCCGCTGCCGGCAAAAAAGAGATCGACATGGCCGACTACGTTCCCGCCTGCGTCGAAGCTTGCCCCACGAACGCGATTCTCTTCGGCAACCTCGCCAATCCCGGCGATCCCGCCAGCGTTGCCGCCCACGCCCCCGATACCTTCCGCCTACTGGCGCGGCTCGGCACCGAACCAAAAACCTATTACAAATCAAGCCAGGCCTGGGTAAGAGCGCTGGCCGAACGCAGCCCCAGCGGCCAACCCACGGAGGCCCAGCATGTCTGATCTTGCCATTGTCGATCGCCGCTTTATTGCCCGTGGAGAGGAACGCGCCTCTACTCTGAAATTCATGCTCTGGCTCGCGCCGTGGATCGCCATGCTCGTCTTCGGCATCTACGCCGCGTTTCTCTGCCTGTACCACGGCCTGAACCAGACCAACATGGACAACCGCTTCGCCTTCGGTCTGTGGATCTTCCTCGATCTCTCGGTCATTGCCATGGGAGCCGGCGCATTTTTCACCGGCTTTCTCGTCTACATACTGAAGCAGGAAGAATTGAGACCCGTTCTCAACACCGCCGTCGTGGTTGGCCTGGTCTGCTACAGTGGCGCGGTCGTTGTCCTGATGGTCGACGTGGGCCAACCGCTTCGCGCATGGTTCACTTTCTGGCATCCCAACACGCACTCCATGCTCACCGAAGTTACCTTCTGCATCACCTGCTACTTGATGGTGCTGATTCTCGAATACCTCCCGGTTCTTTTGCGCAACCGCCAGCTACAGAAAGTCCCTTCCTTCCTGATCTTTGAGCATCAGTTTCACAAGCTCGTTCCCGTGCTCGCCGCCGTCGGCGCATTCCTCTCTTTCTTCCATCAAGGCTCTCTCGGCGGACTCTACGGCGTGCTCCGCGGAAGGCCTTTCGCATTCCGCGAACACTTCGCCATTTGGCCCACCACCTTCTTCCTGTTCATTCTTTCCGCCATCGCCGTCGGCCCCAGTTTCCTGCTCCTGGTCGTCGCCACCGTCGAAGCCGTCACCGGTAAGCAACTCGTCGAGCCTTCCGTATTGCGCAAACTCGGCTTCATCTCTGGCATCATGCTGGGCGTCTACGTCGCCGCCAAATCCGCCGACACGCTTGTCTGGCTGAACATCACATCGCCCTCCGTAGGCTTCGCTCCCTGGGAATACTACGCCTACAAGCCATTCGGCTCGGCGATTCTCTTCTCGGAAATCGTTCTACTTGGCCTTTTCCCAGCTTTTCTTCTGATCTTCCCGAATACTCGCGCCCGTCGTGGCTGGCTGCTCTTCGCGGCGGCTCTGACCTGCGGCGGCATTCTCTTGAACCGCTTCGTCCTCACCGTGCAGACGCTCGCTTTGCCCACTCTCGCATTCGACGATTTCCTTAAGTACACCCCCAGCTGGCAGGAAGTTGCCACCTTTGGCGCCGTCGTTGCCTACGGCGTCATCGTGTATTCGCTCTCGTACCGCTATCTGCCACTTTTCGGCCGCACAAAAGGAGGAGACAAACATGTTTCCGTGGGTTGATGGGTTTCATTGGACCGTGATGCACGTCGTCTTTCTCACCCTTTTTGGCCTCGTGCTTCTCACCGTTTTCTCGACGCTCGCCTGGTCGCTGCTCCGCACTGCATCCGACCTTCGTTCGCAGCGTGGCAGCGAGGTCTGCTGGCACGACAACTTCTCGCAATTGCCCGAAACCGAGCGCCACTGCCGCCACGAACTAAGCGGCCGCGTCATCCATCGCATCTGTCCCAACGCCTTCGATTGCGGGCACTGCGAGCTGTACGAAGCGTTCGCGGCCATGCCCGTTCCCGTGCGTTCGCTCAACGCTGGCGTCGACTATTCCGACAAGCTGCTTTACCATCGCGGCCACACCTGGGTTCTGCCGGAAGACGACGGCACGTTTACCATCGGGCTCGACGAGTTCGCCCGCCATCTGATCGGCCACCCAGATACATTCCAGTTCCCGCGCAAAGGCGGCAGCCTTCAACACGACGGCATCGCCTGGCGCATGACTAAGAACGGTCATGAGATCCGCGTCCGCGCTCCGCTCGATGGCACGATTCTCGCTACCGGGGGCCCGCAATTCGGCTGGTATCTTCATGTGCAGCCGCGCAGTCCCGTGGATCTTCGCCACCTCTTGCAGGGACCGGAAGTAGCGGGCTGGCTTGCGTCGGAAATGGACCGCCTGCAGATTCAGCTGCACGCGCCCGATTCTCCGCCGGCTCTCGCCGACGGCGGTTCGCTTATGCCGGAATTGATGGACAACGTGCCGAACGGCAATTGGGATGAGATACTTGCCGCTACGTTTCTGGATGCTTGAGTTCCGCGCTCAGTGCGCAATCTCGTAGCGCTTTAGCTTGTCATACAGCGTCGAGCGGTCGATCCCCAGCGAGGCCGCGGCTTCCTTCACATTTCCCTTCTTGCGCTCGAGTATCGCGATAATCGCCCGCCGCTCCAGTTCGTTCAACGATACATCGGGAACATTCCAGGTCTGCTCGGCACTGGCTCGCTGATTCAACCACGCAAAATCGTCCTCGTCCAGCATGTCATGGTGCGAGGTCACGATGGCGCGCTCGATTACGTTCTCCAACTCTCGCACATTTCCCGGCCAGTCGTATGCGATCAGGATCTTCAACGCGTCCGCGCTGATCCCGGAAATGTCCTTGCCCAGTTCCGATGCGATCTTCTCCACAAAGTGCTCCGCCAGCAGTGGAATGTCTTCGCGCCGTTCGCGCAGCGCGGGTAACCGGATTTCAATCACATTCAACCTGTAGTACAGGTCGTCGCGAAACCGCTCGTGCGCCACTTCTTCCGCCAGGTTTTTGTTCGTCGCCGCGATCACCCGGACGTCCACCACCACTTCTTCCGCTCCGCCGACGCGGTAAAACCGCCGCTCTTGCAGCACGCGCAATAAATCCGCCTGCAGCTTTGGCGAAATATCTCCGATTTCGTCCAGGAAGATCGTTCCGCCGTCCGCCAGTTCGAACTTCCCCTTGCTCTGTCCCGCCGCCCCGGTGAACGATCCCTTCTCGTGACCAAACAGTTCGCTCTCCAGCAGCGTTTCCGTCAGCGCCGCGCAACTCACGGTGACAAACGGCTTGTCCGCGCGATCGCCAGAATAGTGAATCGCCCGAGCCACCAGCTCCTTGCCCGTTCCGCTCTCGCCGCAGATCAACACCGTGCTGCGGTGGCTGGCAATCTCTTTGGTCAGCGCCAGAATCTCATCCATCCGTGGATTCTTGGTGATGATGTCGCGATGGTGATATTTCCGGCTGATCTTTTTGCGCAGAATCACGTTTTCGCTCTGCAGCTTCTTCAGCTTCAGGATGCGCGACACCAGCATGGAGATTTCCTGCGGGTGGCACGGCTTCACGATGTATTCCTGCGCGCCCTCCTTCATGGCCTGGATCGCCGTATCCACCGTGGCATACGCCGTAATAATGATGATCGAGGCCTCCGCCCGTACCCGGTGGATCTCCATCATCGTCTCGATGCCGTCCATCCCTGGCATCTTCAAATCCACAAAACAAATCGCGTAGTCTGTCGCCTTCGCCAGTTCCACGGCCTTTTGTCCGCTCGACGCCGTATCCACCCGATACCCGTCTTCCCGCAACCACGCGGCCATCGATTCGCACATCACTTCTTCGTCATCCACCACCAGTATCGGCCATACCTTCTTCATGTGCGTTCTCCATCCATCGCTGCGGCGCGTCGAGCGATCCGCATACCGCAATTTGTGCAATACCGTTCCTCTTTGCTGTCCACCAGCCCCACGTGTGTCGCCAGGCTCATCACGCATTTCGGGTCGTGGCAGTGCGTCAATCCAAAGGTGTGCCCCAGTTCGTGCAGTACTTCTTTCACCACACGCTCCCGCAGTAGTGCTTCATCCGCTGGCAATCCGTAAAACTCCTGGCGCAATCGCGCCACGGATACCACCGCCACCGTGCCTTCCAGCTGCGCCTGCCCAAACAGGAACGTCAGCGTCGGGATCGCCAGGTCCACCTCCGTGATTCCCAACACCCGCGCTGCGTCACCCGGCGCCTTCTGTGCCACCGCCTTCATGATCTCCACCGACTGATATTGCCCCCGCTTCGCGTCGTAGGATCCCTCGGGAATCGGAATCATCTCCATCCGCTGCGTCGGCATCGGGAACCATTCCGCGGCAGTCCCGTCAATCCATTCCAGGATCTGCCCCGGTACGTTTCCCACCGGGAGCACATAAAGAGATTTCACCCCGCATGTACCTGCACTTCCCGTTGCTCCAGAACGTTGCTCCGCGGCTTCAGCGGAATCGTCACCGTGAACGTCGTCCCCACGTTCTTCGTGCTGCTCACTTCCACTTCCCCGTCATGCGCTTTCACGATTCCGTAAAGAACCGCCAATCCCAACCCCACTCCCTTGCCCTCGGCCTTCGTCGTGAAGAACGGGTCGTAGATCTTCGACAGGTTTTCCGGCGCGATCCCCTCGCCGGTATCGCTCACGCACAGCTCCACGCTCTGTTCCTCCGCCAGCAGCCGCGTTCGCACCGTTAATTGCCCGCCGCCTTTCGGCTGCATGGCCTCCGCGCCGTTCATCGTCAGATTCAGGATCACCTGCTGCATTTGGGAGGGGTCGCATTCCACCTGCGGTAGATCCGCTTGCAGGTCCAGCACCGCCTCGGCGTTGTTCATCTTCAACTTGTGCGACACCAGCCCCACTGTGCTGGTCACCAGCTTGTTCAAATCCGCCGGCACCCGCTGCGGCTTCGATCGCCGCGAAAACGCCAGCAAATCCGACACGATCCGCCCCACCCGCGCCGTCTCTGCCGAAATCTGCCCCAGATACTTGCGAAACTCCGCTTCTCTCCCCGCCGGGAACGCCCCGCTGGCCATGAATCGCTCCAGCAGGATCGACAAGTTCAGCACTCCCGAAATCGGGTTGTTGATCTCATGGGCCACGCTGGCAGACAGCTGCCCCAACGACGCCAGCCGGTCCGCCTGCAGCAGTTTCCGATGCGCCACCTGCAGTTGCTTCCCTCTTTCCTCCACTTTGCTTTCCAGCGTCTGCTGCATCTCGTTCAGTTCGTCCACCGCCACCTTCAGCCGTTCGCGCATGCGGTTGAACGAAACCACCAACTCATCCAGCTCCTGGCTGCGGTGCGAAATCTCCACTGGGTGATCCAGCTTCATCACGCTCAGAACCTTTGTTCCTTTGATCAATTCCCGGATCGGCGTGGCCACAAACC
>Ga0335076_10001072_pt1 | contig 26136 bp, 19 predicted proteins | sample Lox_Sample_25_FD_206717 | JGI IMG/M metagenome (GOLD analysis project Ga0335076, IMG submission 206717) | Soil microbial communities from Loxahatchee National Wildlife Refuge, Florida, United States - Lox_Sample_2.5 | ecosystem: Environmental > Terrestrial > Soil > Wetlands | place: USA... | reverse complement strand
TCCCCTCGTCCTGCTCGCCGCAACCGATGTTGTCCTCACCAAATTCATCTACGCCTATCCAGTCTCTTGGGATCACCTCGTGACTTGGGTGTGGTACGCCGCCATTCTCTGGCTCGGAACCAACTTGCGCGAAAAATCCGGATTCTGGCGCGTGACCGCGGCCGCACTCACCAGCTCAGTTTCGTTTTTCCTGGTCAGCAATTTCGCCGTCTGGGCCGCGTGGCCGCAGATGTATCCCCGCAGCTTCGCCGGTCTCATGACTTCCTACGCCGCTGGCCTGCCTTTCTTCCGCGCCACCGCCGAGAGTGATTTCTTCTTCACCCTTGCATTTTTCGGCACTGCAGCCCTGGCGCATTCCGTTTCCGAACGCATGCACGACTCCGGCAATCACCCCGCCGCAGCCTAAGCATTGTCATCCTGAGGCGCCGCTCTTAGGCGCCCTCCGCCGTTGTCATCCTGAGGCGCCGCCCTTTGGCGCCGAAGGACCTCTGCACTCCCCCGCGCCCATCAGAATCAACGACCGCTGCGCAAACGGAGCATAAAGAAGGATCGCAGTCAGCCCCAGCGCCAGTCCGAAACCGATTTCCCGCAACAACAAAAACGGCACCAACGCCCACAACTCATCGAACGGAAAAAGAAAAGGAAACAGCCGAAGAAACTTCTTCCGCAACCCCGGCGCCCGGAAGGCCGCCGCCGTAAACAAAAAAAGCCGCGTCGGAATCCCCGCCGCCGCCGTCACAATCAAAACAACCATCGTCACCAGCGGATGCGATACGGTCCTCCCCAGCATCTCTTCCACCACATGCAATCGCGCCAGCGAAATGAAGTAGAAGCTCAAATACATCACCTGCAGCAGCAGAAACAACGTCCACACCACCGCACGCGAAGCCTCCGGCATCTCATTCGCCCCACTCAGCAGCGTATCGGTATCGACGGATGCGACGGGTGCCAGGGGTGCCCCACTTCTGGCCGGTTTTGCCAGAAGTGGGGTCTTTGGTAACTCCTCCCCCGTCGAACCCTCCACCCGCACCGGAGCGATAAACCGGTACCCGCGCCGCGCCAGCGTCTCCACAAACTTCGGGCTCCCCGCCGAATCGCCCAACGCCTCCCGCACCTTGTTGACCGCAGTATTCAGGCTGTGGTCGAAATCCACAAACGTCCCATCCGGCCACAAGCGCTGGCAGATTTCCGCCCGCGACACCAGCTGACCCGGTCGCTCCAGCAGCATGATCAGGATGTCAAACGGCTGCCCCTGTAGTGAAAGGCGGCGGCCCTGCTTGCGCAACTCTCCCGTCTGCTGATCCGCTTCGAAGACTCCGAAGTGGAACAGCCGCTTCTGTGACGTTTCCGGCATCCGGTCTAGTTTACCCGCCTCACTCGCGGGCACGCCTGTGTGGCACGCTCCCTCTTGTCCGCGACCCCACTTTCAATCGAAAACCCCGCCGGGCTCTTCGCAGACGATTGAGGTCAGAAGCCCAGCCCCTGCCAAAAGTTTCGCCCAGGAACTCTGACATTTCCCAGTAAGCATCGTCCTTCCCATCAGTTACCAAATGAGGCGAAATTGAGCCCGAGTTGTTTCCCCGCCGCTTGATCTCCCGCGATCGCCGTTGCATCCTGCTCATCGGATCAGCAATGCCAACCAGAAAAATCTCGCTTCTGCTCATGCTTCTGCTCCCAATTCCGCATGACGCTTTTGCCGAGCCACAAGCCCGAACATCCAAGGCATTCGACCAATACATCGCCCAGGCTGAGTCCCGCATTACCCGCCAACGCGCCACAGCGAACTCTTTCCTTCGCCTCGATTCTCTTCCCGTCGACCAGCGTACGGAAATGTTCGCGCGTCTTCGGCGCGGCGAGATCGTCATCGACAAAGTAGGAAAGACTCCCGCTGAAATTCCCGGCGGATTGATCCACGACTGGCAGGGGGACATCTTCATTCCCGGCGTCACCGTCGCCCAGGTGCTCGCCCTCGTGCAGGACTACGACCACCTCACCCGCGCCTACTCGCCCGACGTCATGCAGTCTCGCCAGCTGTCGCGCAACGGCGACGACTTCCGCGTCTTCATGCGCCTGCACAAGCACAAAGTCGTCACCGTCGTGCTCGACACCGAGTATGCCGTGCACTACGCGCATCTCGATGCCACGCACCACTACAGTTTCTCGCGCAGCACCCGCGTCGCAGAGATCGCCGATCCCGGCGGCGCTCACGAACATCCGCTGCCTCCTTCCGACGACCACGGCTTCATGTGGGCGCTGAACTCATACTGGGCCTTCGTTCAGACTCCTGACGGCGTGTTCGTCGAATGCGAAGCCATCTCGCTCACCCGCGATATCCCGACCGGCCTCGGCTGGATGATCGGCCCATTCATCAACAGCATCCCGCGTGAATCTCTGCAGTTCACCTTAAACGCCACCCGCGCAGCCTTCACCGCGCCCGAGGGCCCACAACCCCAAAGTGAAAGGCACGCCACCAAATCGGCCCCAAATTGAAAGGCACGCCACCATGCAAAATTCGAACCCGACTCGTATCAGGGCATGCCTTCAGGCATACCGTATCGCCCACGCACACAAACCGCCTTCAGGCGCTGCTGCTTCAAAACGTATCGCTTCGTATGCACTCGAGTCATACCGGAGGTCGCCATGTCGTCCCTTGCAACCGTAAATATTCCCACTCGCTCGGAATTCCGCAACGCAGTTCGCATTCAGCATGCAATCACGGCCAACGTTGAGAAGAAAATCCTTCTCTGGCTCGCCGCTCATACACCTGACTCCATCTCCCCCGACCATCTGACCGCGCTCGGCTTTGCCGCCCAATTTCTCGCCGGAGCCTCCTACGCGCTGGCGAGCCACAACAAGCTCGCTCTCCTGCTTGCCACGTTCTTCATCGCGCTGAACTGGCTCGGCGACAGCCTCGACGGAACCCTGGCTCGTTACCGCAACCGCCTCCGTCCGCGCTACGGTTTTTATGTCGATCACATCTCCGACACATTCGGCGCCGCCTTCCTCATGTTCGGCCTCGCAATTTCGAATTTCCTCCATTGGCAGATCGCCATCGGAATGCTGATCGGATTCCTCGTCCTCTCCATCGAGTCTTACCTCGCCACCTACACGCTCGGGAAGTTTCACATGTCGCAAGGCCTCTTCGGTCCGACAGAAATCCGCATCCTGCTGATGATCGGCAACGTCGCACTGCTCTTCCGGCCTTACGTCCACAGGTTCGGACACACCTTCCTGCTCTTCGATGTAGGCGGCGCGATCGCCATCGCCGGAATGTTCACCATGGCCGTCATCGCGACCATTCGCCACACCACGGCTCTCTACCGCGACGAGCGCCTGCAATGAGCGATCACGAGTCATACCGGTCGTTCGGCCGCTGGCTGAAGTTCAACCTCGTCGGAGCCATCGGCATCGCCGTCCAACTCGCGGCATTGGCCGTCCTCACCAGATTGCACATCGAATACATGCTCGCCACCGCGTTAGCAGTCGAAGTCGCAGTCGTGCACAACTTCATGTGGCACGAGCGCTTCACCTGGGCCGATCGCTGCCACGGAAAGCGCTATCAAACGGCCATTCGCTTTCTCCGCTTCAATCTGACCACGGGCGCGGTTTCCATCGGCGGCAACCTCGTCCTCATGCACCTTTTCGTCGGAGAAGCGAATCTCCCGCCAGTCGTCGCTAACCTGATCAGCATCGCCATCTGCTCCCTGGCCAACTTTGTAGTCAGCGACCGTTGGGTCTTCTCCGCAGCACTCAACCATTCTCTGGACCAATCCGACAAACAAGGGTGCCCCACTTCTGGCCGATGTTGCCAGAAGTGGGGCTTTTGACTTCATCGCCATGCTCTCCAGCGCCCCGCCGCAAAAACGAAGAAGCCGCCCTCGCGGGGCGGCTTCCACGAAAAAACCTTCATAACAACTCACGCAGCTGCTTCCTCCTGCACCGGCGGCTGGAACGGCTCATCGTAACTTCCACCGTAGATGGAAGGCACTTTCGATCCCATTGGGCGCAGGTAAGTCGTCAGTTCCCCGCGATGATGAACGCTGTGATTGTTCAGGAAGCCCAGGTAGAGAACCGCGGGCAGATTGAAAACGCCGAAGAACTCGACCGGCGTCAGCAACTGTTCCGGAGTCAGCTGGGCAACTTTGGTGAGGCCCCGCTTCATGTTCTCGTCGTACCAGGCAACCACTTCCGCCGCGGTCTGCGGCTTGTGCTCGGGTGTTTCCATGCTGAACCTCAGATCGCCGACGCCATCCAGGAACTGAACATCACTGTTGGCAATGTGCCACATCAGTTCCTTCGCGTCGCGCGCGTTCGGATCGGGGCGGTAGTCCGCTTTATCGTCGGGCACCGCGCCAAACACTTTCTTCGTGCATTCCATTTCGCGTGCGATGCCATCCAGCATCATCGCGCGATAGCCTAAGACAAACTCGGGAGTCAGGCCGTGAGACATAGTTTTCTCCTCGATCGATGTTTTGTTTTCTTTGGGGCGAATGGACCAAGAGGGGCGCACGTGGCGCCCCTCCTGTGTTGGACGGTCACCGATTATACTCCTACCGGCTGCTTGCTGCGTACCGGGACCGGCGTCAGCCAGCCGTGGCGGTCGCTCTTTTCGCCGTGCACGATCGCGTAGAACTCCCTCTGCAGCGTCTTGGTGATGGGCCCCATCGTTCCCTTGCCGACCTTGATCTTGTCGACCGACCGGATGGGCGTCACCTCCGCCGCTGTGCCGGTGAAGAAGGCTTCGTCGGCGATGTACAGCATCTCGCGCGGAATCGTCTGTTCGCAGATCGTGACGCCGAGGTCGCGCGCAATCTGCAGCACCGAGTCGCGCGTGATTCCCGGCAGGACCGAGTTCCCCAGCGGCGCCGTGATCAGCTTGTCGCGGTGCACGATAAACAAATTCTCCCCCGAGCCTTCGCTGACCAATCCGTTCGCGTCGAGCGCGATGCCTTCCACGTAGCCGTTGGCGATGGCTTCCATCTTGATGAGCTGCGAGTTCATGTAATTCGCGCCCGCCTTGGCCATCGCGGGTAGCGTGTTCGGCGCGAGGCGCGTCCACGACGAGACGCAGACGTCCACACCGTCGCCTTCGCCGCTCAGATATTTTCCCCACGGATAATTGACGATATACACCTCGACCGGGCAGTGCAGCGGATTCACGCCTGCATCGCCGTACCCGCGCAGCACCACCGGACGGATGTAGCACGGAAACGCGCCGTTGTGGCCGACCGTCTCGAGCATCCCCTTGACGATCTCATCGCGGGTAAAGGGCAACTCCATGCGGTAGACCTTGGCCGAGTCGACCAGCCGCTGGATGTGTTCGACGGCGCGAAAAATGGCCGGGCCCGCGGGCAGTTCGTAGCAGCGGATGCCTTCAAATACCGACGAGCCGTAATGAACCACATGCGACATCACGTGGATGTGCGCGTCGTCCCAGTTGATCAGCTTGCCGTTATGCCAGATCTTGTCAGTCTTCTGGATTGCCATCGAATCTCCTTAAGAATGAGGTAGGCAACGAGGCGGAAGCGTCTGTCGAATCGGCCTCCGGCAACGCTTTTCAAAGCGAGTCAGGGAACTGAGGCGCGAACCCCACCAGCGTTACGACCCATTATATCTGACACGAAATTGTCGCTCTCATAGCTCGTTGTCATCCTGAGCGAGCGCGCCTTTTGCTCACCCCCAACTCATTGTCATCCTGAGCGAGCGCGCTTTTTGCGCGAGTCGAAGGACCCTGTGTTTGTCGCTGCTCCGTGGGCGGGATGAGGGAGTTATCGGAGAGGTCGAATGCGGATCGGCTGCGGGTGCCCCATCCTAGCCGCGCCTTTTGCGGCTAGGGTGGGGACTTTGACTTTCTTCACTCCCTCATCAAATCCCAAGCAAAGCCGGAACTTGCCATGTCATCTGACAGAGGTCACACTTTTCCACAGCCCACCCCCCAAAAAAATCTCCCTCTTGTGACGCACAACCTTTACTGAGAATTTCAGAAATTCCAAAATGACGTATGCTCAGCCCCACAAATCCCCGCACCAGATCCAGCCAGGAGATCGCCGCCTCCATTAAGTCCAAAGTTATCAATATTTTGCTTACAACTCCTGATTCATCAAGATTTTACGAGCAGGCCCTCGCGGCCGATGGCTTTAACCCCAATCAAATCAAGATTTTGACCGAAAGGTGCGAAAAATTACGAGGACTCTATATGTCAACCCAAACCAACATTCGCACATGCACTCATATCAAGGTCACCGGCGTCCGCTGCGGCTCTCCCACTCTTCGCGGAGAGCAGTTCTGCTACTTCCATCAGCGCATGGCCCGCGGCGTAAAAATGCCGCCCAAGTCCCGCCTGCATCCTATCGCTCTCATTGAAGACGAAGAATCCATCCAGGCTTCTCTCATGGAAGTCATCAACGCCCTCGCCCGCAACGCCATCGACCTCAAGCGCGCCGAGCTTATCCTTCGCGCCCTTCACATCGCCGTCAAAAACGCCCACCGCGTCCGATTCGGCGCCAACTCCCAGAACATGGTGAAGGAAGTCCCCGACTACCAGCCCGCATCGCCGAACATCGCCGTCGGCAAAGGTGACCCAGGAATCGCTCATTCCAATGGAACGGCGGACGCCCCCGTCCGCCGGAACCTCGACATCACATCAGATGTTGAAGCGCGAGCCGGCATCAGCCGGGAAACCGCAGCAGACGCAATGGATCCCAGCGCCCCCACAGCCGAAGACTCCCAGCTTAACCTGCCCGGCGAAGCCATCATTCCCGCTCCCCGCGAGCTATCCAAAGCCGCTCTTCGGCGAGTTGCCAAAGCCCAGGCGGAGTCCGATCGCCGTGCTGCGATCCGCGAAGCTCTCGTCCGAGCCTCGAAAACTGTTGTGACACCCAAGTCCGTCGCATCTCATCTCCCCCGCCCATCCGGCGTCCACAACTCTGAGCCGAACCGTAAGCCACCCGCCGCGGCTTCCGATGCACGCACCGCCGCTGCCCATCGCGCCACCGTTTGAACGAACGAGACTCAGATCGAGGCGGGAAGTGCATAGGTCCTTCGGCGCCTAAATGCGGCGCCTTCAGGATGACAAGGGTCATGGGTTCCGGTTGAGTGTGTCCCCGGACGAGGGCGTCCGGGGCTCCATGAACTGTTTGATGGAAGGATTAGGCTGACGCGGCGCGGGAGAGGTGCTTTTCGCTGGTGCCGTCGGGATGGGAGTGCTTTTTGAATTGGAAGATCAGGCCGACGAACAGCAATGCTCCTCCGGCTCCGAGGCCGATGCCTTTTGCCATGCCGTCGGAATAGGCGGTATCGCGCACCTGGAATTCGGTAGCGGTGTCGGTCTGCATCTGCGAGGCCAACAGTGGCGTGCAGGCGGACTTGGCGCGGGCAGTCTGGGTCGAGCGCGACCCTTCGGTGGCGAAGGTGAAACAGGCAGCGAGGAGCAGAAAGAATCCGAACTTCTTCATGACGAGAGTGTCTCCGCAGGTAGTTGAAATCAGCGGCGGGAGAGGCTCAAGTTACCGATGGGTGAAGCACTAGTGGAGTTGTTTAGGCCGCGTTTTTGGGGAAAGCTGAGGTCGGGTGGCTTCAGGCTACGTGCATGGGTCCTTCGGCGCCAAACTGCGGCGCCTCAGGATGACAAGAAGGGATGACAGAATTTGGGGCATTTCCCCGGACGAGGGCGTCCGGGGCTCCATTGTTCACGGGCCCGCTATTTTGTTAGGGCGGCTTGGACTGCGGGGGTGGTTAGTTCGTCGCCGCGGAAGTAGCGCGGGTTGTCCTTCGGGGCGCCTTCTTTATAGTTGGCGGACTTCATCTCGGGCATGGCTACGAAGGGCTTGGAGTAGTCGTTGGCGGCATTCCAGAAGAGGAAGCCGATGCCGCCTTTGGTGCGGGCGGTCTCGACCTGAATTTTGATGTATTCGGGGGAGTAGGTCTTGGTGCGCCAGTGGAAGGCTTGCAGCCACGGGCGGATCACGACGCCGCTGCCCTTGGTGATGAGTTCGAAGTGGTCCATGGACTCGCCGATGAAGTGAGCGGGCTCGTCGCCGGGGTGCGGAATGTTATCCATGCCAAAGAAGTGCGAGGGGTAGATCATGGGCGAGAGAACGTCGCAGAAGTGAGCCATCTGCACGATGTCTTGTCCAGTGTGGGCGAGGTCGACCTGGCGCTGCCAGGCCATCACGCCGAAGACGTCGAGCGAGAGCAGAACGCCGGTGGGATGGAGCTCGGCGTAGGTCTTCTTGAGGAAGGCGGCGATGACGTCGGAGCGCTGGGGACCGCGCGGCCTGGCTGCGACTTGGCAGCCACTCTTTCGCCCCTGCGGGGCTGGGCGATCTGCGGTGGTCTCGGACCCACGGCTTGCGCCGTGGGCTGCATTCTTTTGCCCCTTCGGGGCTGCGGCGGAGGTGACTGCGGCGGAACAGGGTTGTTCCGAACTGGCTACGGTTTCGGGTTGCGCGGACGGGGGGGCCGCTGCGGCTTCGGGCTGGTCTTTCTGGAAAACGAACTGGGCGTCCTTTTGGTCGCCTTCGGCGGGGAAGCGGACGTAGTCGAATTGGATTTCGTCGACGCCGAGCTGGGCTACGTGCTTAGCGAGGGCGATGTCATAATCCTGCACCTTGGGGTTCGAGGGATCGGTCCAGACGAGCTTGCCGTTCTCGCGCCACGCTGTGTGATCGCGGCGGGATTGGACGGCGAGTTCGGGATGAGATTTGACCAGCGCTTCATCGCGGAAGATGGCGATGCGGGCGATGGCGTGCATGTTCTGCTGGTGCAGGAAGTGCACGAACTTGGGCACATCGTGAAGATAGACGTGATGCTCGCCGAGCAGTGGGTGTTCGTAGGGGATGTTGACGCTGCCGTCGGAATCTTTGATATCGAAGACGACGGCGTTGCCACCGACTTCACGCCAGTGGCGGATGATGCGGAGTCCGTGATCGCTGCCGGCCATGACACCGGTCAGGTAGACGGCGCGAACTTCGAAGTCCTTGGGAACGGGGATCGTCTTTTCGGTGACAGGAGCGGGAAGGATGCCGGGGATGATGATCTGCTGATTGGCTTTCAGGATGTTGGAGGATTCGGGGATGTGGTTCGTGGAGCGAATGGCGTCGGCCAGCTCGGAGGACGTCAGGTACGAGGTGCGTCCGAGATAGTGGCGGGCGAGTGTGGGGATGGCCTCGCCGCGCTTGGCGGTGTAGAGTTCAGTGCCGTTGGGCTGCTTGAGATCCTGGGTCTTTACGGTGGCCGGGATGCTGGCGCTGACGGGTTGGAGCTGGGCTGGCACTGGCGCGGGTTTGCTGGTCTGAGCTTGTACGTAGAAATCGGAGGTGGAATGCGGGCTGAGGCGCCACGCGGCGCCAGCAAAAAAAAGACAAGAAACGGCGGTGATGATTCGAGCAGACGAATAACGCAAGAGTTCCTCCGCAGACCTACCCGATTGCGATGGTAGCTGCGCGCATCAGAGGTCGCCAGTTACTTGCGGACAAAGACGGGCGAGTACTGATACCCCAAAGGTCAGTCTCTCATGTTGGGGTGCGGAGGTATGGTGAAATTTCTTTCGCCCCTTCGGGGCTGGTTCATTGTTGCTGTTTTAACCCACGGCTTGCGCCGCGGGCTGTGTTCTGGCGCTCCTTCGGAGCTGGGTAGAGGTGAGGGGCGCGAGCCGCTGTGTGTCTTCCCAAGGCGCGGTGGCGCGGGTAGGGGTTCCTCGACTTCGCTCGGAATGCCAGGGTCTTGAGTGCGGTTTGGGATTCCTCGACTTCGCTCGGAATGACATGTCTCTTTTTTGGAGTGGAGGTTGGATGTCGGTGTTGTGGGAGTTACGGCGTTGCGCATGTTCCTTCCCCTTGATGCAAAAGTTTTTCTCTTGTGGGGATTAGAAGGGGCAGTTTCGTTGGGGGTGGACTGGATTAAATTCCTTTAAACGTGAGGAGTTACGGATTTTCGTGCGGACGTGAGAGTGGCTCTGGTGGTGGTCGGATGCTTGCTCAATTCAATAAGCCGGATGAACGGTGTCCGGCATCGAACAAGCAGCTTCCAGGAAAGTGGGCGGAAAGACGGGGAGGAGCCCACAAGAGCCGGTCAAAACCATAAAAGAGCCGCACAACGGCCGAAAGGAAGATGTCCAGAAGAGCGGACAACGATCTTATGAGAACGAATCTCGCAACGGTGTTGGATCCGAACCGACGCAGCAGCGATGCCGGTGAGTTTGAGGCTGCGCTGCGCCGCCGGATTGTGGGGCAGGATCAGGCAGTTGAGAAGGTGGTTGAGATCTATCAGATGTTTTTGGCCGGGCTGAATCCGCCGGGACGTCCGGTGGGGAACTTGTTGTTTCTGGGGCCGACGGGATCGGGCAAGACGCGCGTGGTCGAAGCGATGGCGGAGGCTTTGTTCGGGGATTCGCGGGCGTGCATCAAGATTGATTGCGCGGAGTTTCAGCACTCGCATGAAATTGCAAAGTTGATTGGATCGCCTCCGGGATATCTGGGACATCGGGAGACGCATCCGCTGCTGACGCAGGAAGCGCTGAACCAGTGGTTCACGGAAAAGCTGAAGTTGTCGATCCTGCTGTTTGACGAGATCGAGAAGGCGTCGGACTCGCTGTGGCAGTTGCTGCTGGGAATTCTGGATAAGGCGACATTGACGCTGGGCGATAACCGGCGAGTCGACCTGTCGCAGTGCATCATCATCATGACCTCGAACCTGGGTGCGGGGGAGATGATGAACCTGGTGGATGGCGGATTCGGATTCGCGCCGAAGGTGGTGGAGGTTGATGAGTCGTTCGACGACAAGATTCAGCGGACGGCGGTTGAGGCGGCGCGGCGGAAGTTTACGCCGGAGTTCATGAACCGCATTGACAAGACGGTGGTGTTCAAGACGCTGCGCGACGAGCACCTGGCGCAGATTCTGGATATCGAATTGGGCATGGTGCAGCAGCGAGTGCTGATGGCGGCGGGCACGAACCAGTTCGTGTTTAACTGCACCGGGGCGGTGAAAGAGTATTTGCTGAGAGAAGGAACGGATCCGCGGTATGGAGCGCGTCACTTGAAGCGCGCGATTGAGCGGAACCTGGTGTTCCCCCTGGCCAACCTGGTGGCGACGGGACAGGTGAAACTGGGCGATTTCGTGCGCGTCGACATGGCTTCTGAGAACAAGATGATCTTCGTCAAGGAAGCTGAGAACGCGATGGCGCCGATGCTGCTGGAGAGGTATGGAGCCGCGGCAAATAATCAGCCGTCGTCGCGGGCAGCTCGGACCGCTGTGAATAATCGGCGGGATTTTGGTGCTAGCCCATCGGTGGCGGAGAGCAAGTGACGAGATTTCCTACTTTAACGAAATCCCCACTCTAACGTCGCAAAAGGCGCGACGTTAGAATGGGGCACCCCGCTGTTGGGTGGGGACCCGCTGTTGGGTTTAATACAGAGTTTGTCTTCTCGCTGGGACCGCATCTCGCGAGTCGTATCTCATAGGGCGCCGGGAACAATTCCTGGCGCCTTTTTTCTTTGTGAGCTAGGAGCTTCGAGCTTCGAGCTACGAGCAAGAATACAACTCTTCCCATGGTGCATTGCTGGGGGTAGGGATTCCTCGGCTTCGCTCGGAATGACATGGCGTGCTTACTTATTTCAACTCTGATTTCGCTTCGCGGAAATCTCAGACTTCTATTCCGGGAGAAACGTTTGGACTCGCATTGTACGAACTTCCTGGGAGGTTGGTTCGGAGGTACGGCGGAGGACGGGGCCTTTGTCGTCGCCGCTATTTGAGTGGCGGCGGAGGACTGGGTATTGGTCGGCTAGCAGCCTGGCTTTTACGCTCTCGAATTCGTCGGTGTCGAGGATGTAATCGTTGCGCGCGGGGAGGAAAATCGGGATTTCGGACTGCAGGCGGGAGATACGTTCCTCCATTTGCGGATAGCTCGAGAGGCCTTTTACCAGGGTGGAGTGAAACGGAATGTGATTGACCAGGCGATATCCGGGGATTTGGCTGTAGAGAGAGTGCCTTTGCTGTTCCAGGGTGTGAAGTTTCTCGAGAGCATCGAGCAACGCCTGGGGATCGTATCCAGCGGCGTACATGTATTCGATGCCTAGAAGATCGGCTTCATACTCGGCATCGCGGCTGTACTTCTTCAGCGAGAGAGGGCCGGCGAAGCCGCCAGCGTTGGATAAGCCAGCACCAACGGGTCCGGCGAAAAGGGCGAAGTAATCGACGATGTTATTGATGCGTTTGCGAGTGAGGGCGCGCGTGGCGTGGCGAGCGGCGACGTGGGCGATTTCGTGGGCCATGATGCTGGCAAGTTCGGATTCATTATCGGCAGCGAGGATGAGAGCACTATCGACGTAAAGAAATCCGCCGGGCAAGCCGTAGGCGTGAGGGATGTCGCCGGAATCGATGACGCGCACGGTGAACGGGAGGGTGACGTCGGCATCGGAGTTGCGGACGATTTTTTGGGCGAGGCGATTGATGTAGTCGTTGACGTCGACGTCTTTGACGATCTTGGCGTTGCGGTCGAGGGCGGCGGCGATACTTTCGCCGAGTTCGCGTTCGCGACGCTGAGAATAGAGATTGAATCCGCGGCCAATGCCCCGGTTCCCGATGTGGTCGACGTTGTACTTGGCGGGGACCTGGGCTTTCTTCGGCGTGGGGGTGTCCTGAATTGGCGGGGCTGGACTCTGCGAGATGGATGGGGCTTCGGGTGAGTCGCTGTCGACATCATCAATGGACCCGACCTGCGCCTGCGCGAGTGCATGGTGCGGCTGAGACAGGGCGAGGAACGCGGGGAAAAGGAGGAGCGCGAGCCAAAGACGAGAATCGGACTCTCGCTTTTTCGTGGAGGGAGGCGGGAAAGGGAATCGCATGCTCACCACCGAAGAGCGAGCATTGTACAACGGAGTTGCCGGGACGCAACAAAAACATTTGCGGGAAATCCGTCGGGATTAGGCCTGCAGAGCGGGATTGCGAAGAGGAAGCCCGGGGAATAAAAAACGGGACCATCCTCCCCCGAAGAAGGTCCCGCTCCTAAGAAGCCGCGATCCCCAAGCGGCTTCTTCAATTACGAATCTACGTTGCGAGAATGGATTTGCAAATTGCCCGAACGTGGGAGGGCATGCCACGAAGATGGTGGGGTACTCCGGGTACCCCGCAGTAGAGGGCTCGAGTTGTTTCTGGAGAGTCAAAATCCCCACTTCTGGCAAATTCGGCCAGAAGTGGGGCACCCGGTTCACCCGGTTGATTTCGGGCGAGAGATTGCAATTCTTTACATACCCATCGGGAGCTTGAATCTAGTATGGGTGCAGTCAAAAAGCGCTCAAGAGGGCTTTGAGCGCAGTGGGTGGAAGTGCCGTGGGGCCCTCGGGATGGTTCGGCTGAGGGTGGCGTGCGAGGTCATTTCGCAAGGGGCGATTGAGAGGATTCCGGCTGTTTCGGCCGGGATTCGTTGGTTCCGATCGACGCCTGCGTTATGTCCCGACGTGTTTTTCTCGTTGTCGCCGTTCTCTGCTCGACGATGCCGGCTGCGAGCCGGGGAGAGAGCGGAAGCGCACAGGTGGAGAGTGGGAGTGAAGCTTGTGCGTCCTGCCACGAAGAGATCTACAAATCCTACTTAAAGACAGCGATGTCCCGGGCAAGCGGGCCAGCGAGCCAGGACCTGATCACGGGAGATTTCCGGCACAAGCCGTCGGGAATCACTTACCGCGTGTTTGAGCAGGACGGACGCGTGTGGATGAGTTATGAACGGACAAAGGGAGAAACACTCCGGGGGCAACGAGAGCTTTTGTACTACATCGGGTCGGGCGTGAAAGGCCGCAGCTACCTATTTTCGGAAAATGGATTCTGGTTTGAAAGCCCGGTTAACTGGTATGGGCAAGAACATCGCTGGAACATGACGCCGGCGTATATGTCGGCGCGAGAGTTGCCGTTGAATTTGCCGTCGTTGATCGATTGCATGAATTGTCACGCGAGCGGATTGCAGCCGCCGGCGGCGGGAACGGAAAACAAGTTTGACGGGCAGCCGTTTCGGCATGCGGGAATCACTTGTGAACGATGTCATGGCAATGGCGAAGAACATATGGATGGGAAGGGGCCGATTGTGAATCCTGCGAAATTGAATGCGGAGCGGCGAGATTCCGTGTGCATGGAATGTCACTTCGAGGGAACGGTCGCGGTGGAACAGGCAGGGAAACATCTATATGAGTTTCGGCCCGGGGATCGTCTGCAAGATTTCACGCGTTACTTCGTGCTGAAGCGAGCGGAACCGGAGAAGACGCTGGCATTGAGCCAGGTGGAAGCTCTCGGCCTAAGCAAGTGCAAAGAGAAAACCGGGGAGAAGATGTCGTGCGTGAGTTGTCATAATCCGCACAGCGAGCCGAGCGCGGAGGAGAAGGCTGCGTTTTATCGCGCGAAGTGCCTGGCGTGCCACGGTGAGATTGCGAAGAGACATCATCCGGATAAGCCGGATTGCACGGGCTGTCACATGCCGAAGCTACCGGACGCGGCGGTGGCGCATACGGAGTCGACGGATCATAGGATTCTGAAATATCCGAATGGATTTCAGATGCCTGTGACGACGAAGGAGCCGGAGTTGGTGACGTTTCCGGCAAATGATGGAGGTGAGACGAGCACGCGGGATCTGGCGCTGGCGTGGGAGACGCTGGCGGAGCGAAAAGTAGAAAGGGCTGCAAAACCCGCGGAGCAGTATTTGCGGGCTGCGGCGACACAGGCTGAGGGCGCAGGGTCCGATGATGCGAGAGTTTTGTCGGGACTGGCATTCATCGAGCAGGAGCACGGAAAGAGTGACAGCGCGCGGCAACTTTATGAGCGGGCGCTGCGAGTTGATCCGCTGGCGAATGACGCGGCGACAAATCTGGGAGCACTGGAGGCGCGGGCGGGACATTTGCGGCGGGCGGTTGAGTTGTGGCAGGGAGCGTTCTCGCGAGCGCCGCATCGCAGCGAAATTGGAGTGGATCTGGCGCTGGCGTTTTGCGCCACGGGGCAGACGAATGAAGCGCGGATGTATGTGGAACGGGTGCTGGAATTCAATCCGGATTTTGGAAATGCGAAGCGGCTGCTGAATCATTTGAGTGGCGATCCGGTGCAGTGCAAGCCGTAAGAGAAGTCACATGAGCCAGAGGGCATCGACATCGACGATGACCTGGGTGCGCGGGATTTTTTTGGTGGCGGCGTAGGCGAGCATGGCGCGGAGCGTGGTGTTGAGTTTCTCGCGGCTGGGCGATTTCAGGATGAAGTGATAGCGGTAGTCGCGCTTGAGGCGCATGATGGGCGCGGAAGCGGGGCCGAGAACGCGGACACCATCGTGGCGCGTGGCGTCGAACCACTTTCCGAGCAGTCCGGACCACTGCAGGGCGTCGTCGAGGCGATCGCTGCGAACTAGAACGTTGGCGAGAGCGGAGTAGGGCGGATAGTGCATCCAGCTGCGGAAGCGGAGTTCTTTTTCGTAGAAGCCGATGAAGTCGTGGCGGGCGGCGTATTGCACGGCATAGTGATCCTGAAAATAAGTCTGGAGAATGACTTTGCCGGGGGAGTTGCCGCGCCCGGCGCGTCCGGCGACCTGGGTGAGGAGTTGGAAGGTGCGCTCGGCGGCGCGGAAGTCAGGAAGGCCGAGAGCGACGTCGGCGCCAACGACGCCGACGAGAGTGACGCCGTGAATGTCGTGGCCCTTGGCGATCATTTGCGTGCCCACGACGAGATCGAGTTCTCCTTCATTGAGCGCGTTGAGCGTGCGCTCGAAATCTTCGTGGCCGCGGACCGTGTCGCGATCAAGGCGAGCGATGCGGGCTTGCGGAAACATGCCGTGCAGTAACTCTTCCAACTTTTCTGATCCGGTGCCGAGGAAGTAGACGTACTCACTGCCGCAATGGACGCAGGCCTTGGGGACGGGAGCGGTGTATCCGCAGTAGTGACAGACCATCTTGTGCTCACTCTTGTGATGAGTGAGCGCGATGGCGCAGTTGGCGCATTCGAGTTTCTTGCCGCAGGTGCGGCAGAGGACGACGGGAGAGTATCCGCGACGGTTGAGAAGAACCATGACCTGCTCGTGACGATCGAGGCGGTCTTTGATTTCAGCGGCGAGCTTGCGGGAGATGACTTGCTCGTGGCCGGTCTCTTGAAATTCCTGGCGCATGTCGATGATTTCGACTTCAGGAAGCGGGCGCTGCTGAACGCGGTCGGGGAGCTCGACGAGGGAGTACTTGTTTTTCTTGGCGTTGAAGTAAGACTCGAGTGATGGCGTGGCGGAGCCGAGGACGACGACGGCGTTGGACATTTTGGCACGCATGACGGCGACGTCGCGGGCGTGATAGCGGGGAGTTTCTTCCTGCTTGTAGGAAGCGTCGTGTTCTTCGTCGACGATGATGAGGGCGAGATCGGTGACCGGCGCGAAGACGGCGGAGCGAGTGCCGACAACCATGCGGGCTTCGCCGCGCTTGATGCGATGCCACTGCTCGGCACGTTCGCGATCGGAGAGAGCGGAGTGGAGGATGGCGACTTCGTCCCCGAAGATCTGGTGGAGGTCGGCGGCGACGGCGGGCGTGAGCCCGATTTCGGGGACGAGGAGGATGGCGGAGCGCTGGGCTTCGAGGACCGAGCGCATGACCGCGAGGTAGACGGCGGTCTTGCCGGAGCCAGTGACTCCGTGGAGAAGCATTCCAGAAAATTTCTGGGCTTCGACGGCTTGCTGGAGGAGCGTCAGGGCGGACTTCTGCGCCGGGTTGAAATCGAAGTCGAAAGGAGATGGACGAGGACGAGTTCGCGAGACGGTGAAGTCGGCGGGTTCTTCAATGATCTCGACGAGGCCGCGCCGGACGAGAGTGGCGAGGGTGCTGCGGGGGACGTCGAGGGATTGCAGCGCGGAGATCGGGGACTTCCCGGTCGAGAGATGGTCGATGATTTTTTTCTGGTTGGAGTTGAGTTTGGCGTCGGTGGATTTGAGTTGGGCTACTTTGATGGTGCGGGTTGCGTCTTGGGGGGCGGAGAGGTCGCGGCGGAGGATCCAGTTTTTGCGGACCATGTTGGAGAGGAGGGATCGGGATGCGCTAGTGGCGGAGCGGAGGGTTTGTTCGCGGACGTAAGCGGATTCGGGTGTCGTGGCGGTGGAATCGAAAATCCCCACTTCTGGCAAATTCGGCCAGAAGTGGGGCACCCGGGGGTTCGATACCTCATTGCTTTCGTTTTCTTCTGAGTGGGCGGCCAGGTAGTCTAGGACTTGGATTTCGGTGGATTGGTCTTCGGGGGGGCGGCTTGAGCGAGCGGAGGATCCGGTGGTGCTTGCTCGGTGGAGGGCCGTTTGTCCGGCTTCGGTGATGCGATATCCGATGGAGCGTTTGAACTCGGCGGCAAGAGGGAGCATGACTCGGAAGACTTCACCTAGCGGGGCGAGGTAGTAGTCGGAGATCCAGCGGCCGAGGCGGAGTAGGTGGCCGTCGAGAACGGCGGTGCCGTCGAGGACGCGGATGATGGTTTTCGTGGGGACGGAGGGTTTGCGATCGTGCAGGGCGACCACTACGCCGACCATGCGTTGTTCGCGGAAGGGAACGAGGACGCGCGCACCGATGACGGGAGATGGGTCGGGCGGGAGGCGGTAGGTGAAAGCCATGTCCAGGGGCACGGGCAGGGCTACGTCGCAGAATTCGTGCATGGAATGGACAGGATATCAGTGGGCTTGCGGTTGTGGTTTGGGTAGAGGTTTTCGACTGGGTCGGGATGTGAGTGAGAGTCGAAAAGGGTTGAGAGTGAAAATCCCCACTCTAACGTCGCAAACAGCGCGACCTTAGAATGGGGCACCCGGCATGATGGGTCAGAGTGGAAATCCCCACTTCTGGCAACTTCGGCCAGAAGTGGGGCACCCGGCTAAGGTGGACATAGGGTCCTTCGACTGCGCTCAGGATGACAGGTTGGGCTTAACGATACGGAGCTTGGTGGAAATCCCCACTTCTGGCAACATCGGCCAGAAGCGGGGCACCCGGCTTAGGTGGACATAGGGTCCTTCGACTGCGCTCAGGATGACAGGTCGGGCTTAACGATACGGAGCTTGAGAGTGGAAATCCCCACTTCTGGCAACATCGGCCAGAAGTGGGGCACCCCGGCTTACGTGGACATAGGGTCCTTCGACTGCGCTCAGGATGACATTTACTATTTTGATTTACTTTGGCGGGTGAATGCCCAAGTACTTCATGACCATTTGGAGGTCTTTCCAGGCTTCGCCTTTTTGGCGCGGGTCGCGGAGGAGGAATGCCGGATGATAGGTGACCGCTAGCTTCGCGCCTTGCCATTCGGGATCGTTGAGGCGGACTCCGGCGGGTTGGAAGTCGTAGAAGCGTCCGCGGAGTTCGGACATGGGGGCGTTGATGGCTAGCAGGTTTTTCGCTGCGACTGCGCCCAGGGCCACGATGACTTTTGGTTTGATCGCCGCGATCTGACGCATGAGGAACGGGGAGCAGGTATCGCATTCGTCGCGTTCGGGAGTGCGGTTGCCCGGCGGGCGGCACTTCACGACGTTGGCGATGTAAATCTCTTCGCGGCGCAGGCCCATGGCCTTGATCATGTTGTTGAGGAGTTGTCCGGCGCGTCCGACGAAGGGCTCGCCTTGCTGATCTTCGTCGGCACCCGGTCCTTCACCGACGAACATGAGGTCGGCGTGAGGATTGCCGACCCCGAAGACGATTTGCTTGCGTCCTTGCTTGTGTAGCTTGCAGCGAGTGCAGTCGCCGAGGTCCTCGCGAATGAGTTGGAGGGCGGCTACGGGGTCGGCGCTCTGCTCGGGCTTTGAGGTCAGGACTTCGAAGATGGTGTCTTGCGTCTGGGGTCGGGTTGCTGGCATTTCCTCTCGCTGTTCTGGCTGGGGTTCGGGGTTTTCGCGGCGGTAGAAATCGTAGATGCCTAGTTCGTTGTAGAAGCGCAGGCGCTCGGTCAGGGCGCGGCGGAGGTCTGGGCTGGGGATTGGGGGCAAGGAGGGATTATACGTTGGGGCTTGTGTGCGCTCCTACAATTCTGTTGCGCGGGAGATCCCTCCGCCCCGGGCTGAAGCCCGGGGCTACCTGAAAGCGCGGGCGTTCGGGATGACGCCTTGAATTAGGGACAAAGGGTCCTTCGACTGCGTCAGTTCGTTCGCTTCGCGAACGGACTGACTTCGCTCAGGATGAGATTGGGAAACACCGGGCTTCTGGCTTCTCGGCTTCTCGGCTTCTCGGCAACTTAGGGGCAACTTCCCCACCCTAAAATCGCCAACATCGCGATTTTAGGATGGGGCACCCGGTTCAGGCTTTTAGTGGTGAGTTGGTGGGGTGGCGGAGTTTGATTATTTGGTCTAGGACTTGCTGAGCTACTTCCCATTTGGTGGTTTCGGGGACTTCGACGACCTCGTCGCGGGTGATGATGGTTACGGCGTTGCGGTCGGAATCGAAGCCTACGCCTTCGCGGGAGACGTCGTTGACAACGATGGCGTCGAGATTCTTGGAGACCAGCTTGCGGCGTGCGTTTTCGAGAACGTTTTCTGTTTCGGCGGCGAATCCGATGATGAGCTGTGACGTTTTTTTGGCGGAGAGCTCTTTCAGGATGTCGGGAGTGGCTTCGAGGTCTAGAGTCATCGGGCCGGTGCGCTTGATTTTCTGCTCCGCCAGATTTTTGGGCTTATAGTCGGCGACTGCTGCGGTCTTGATGACGATGGTGGCTTGCGGCAGGAGGTTGAGGACGGCGTCGCGCATTTCGGCGGTGGATTCGACGCGCGTCACTTCGGCGGCGCCAGGGGGCGTGAGCGAAGTTGGTCCGGTGACGATCAGGACGCGAGCACCGCGGCGGAGAGCGGATTCGGCGAGCGCGTAGCCCATGCGTCCGCTGGAACGGTTGGTGATGTAGCGGACGGGATCGATTTTTTCGCGAGTGGGACCGGCGGTGATCAGGACGGTTTCGCCGCTGAGGTCTTGCGAGGCGCCGAGAGCTTCGAGGGTGGCGGCGACGATGGATTCGTTTTCGGCGAGACGTCCTTGACCGACCATGCCGCAGGCGAGATATCCGGCGGCGGGTTCGACGATCTTCACACCACGCTGGCGGAGCACCTGCAGGTTCGATTGTGTGGCCGCGTGATTCCACATGTTGACGTTCATGGCAGGGGCGATCACGACGGGGGCGGTGGTGGCGAGATAGAGCGTGGTCAGGAAATCGATGGCGATACCTTGCGCGAAGTGGGCGATCACGTCAGCGGTGGCAGGTGCGACGACGAGCGCGTCGATCGATTGGGCAACGGCGATGTGCTCGATGGCGGAATCGATGTTGGGTTGATGCTCTTCTCCGGGAGAGAACATGCTGGTGATGACTTTTTCTCCGGAGATGGCGGCGAAAGTGAGGGGGCGGACGAACTCCTGCGCGGCATGGGTCATGATGACCTGAACGCGGATGCCGCGATCCTGGAGGAGACGGACGATCTCGATTGCTTTGTAGGCTGCGATGCCGCCGGTTACGCCTAGGGCAATTTTCATTGGAGGCAAGGTTTCAAGGTTTCAAGGTTTCAAGGTTTCAAGGTTTCAAGGTTTCAAGGTTTCGAAGTTTCAAAGTTTCAAGTTTCAGCAGGGTTGGCTGAAGGCCGCCGGCTTTCGACGGTGGATCATTGATGATTTTTGATTGTTGATTGAAAAACAAATTCGAGAATTCAACATTCAACAATCGCAATTCAACAATTTCTTTCAGTCCTGGCTTAGGGCTTTATCGAGAACCTCGCCGGCCTGCTCGGCGGCGGAGCGGGTTTCGGGAATTTCCCACTTCACTTTGCCGGCACGGATTTCATCTTGCGCGATGCGGCAGGGCTTGCGGGAATTGGTGTCGACCACTGGAGGCGCACCGGACTGGAGTTGCCGGGCGCGGCGCGCGGCGACCAGGATATACCGGTAGTTGCTGTCAAAGCCGTCCATCAACTTCATTGGGACTCCCCCTTGAAAACTGATTTTAAAAGTCTAATCAGTGCCGAGCGAATGATGAGTTCCGCAGAACATGACCAGCGATTGGGCTCGTCCCGTCTACGATGCCTTTCCGTTTCGGGCGCCCTAACCGGGCCCCATCAAATGATACCGCGAAAACTAAGAGCTTGCTGAGGGGGCGAGATCACGAAAGGACGCAAGGATGGGTTGCACCTTTTCTTTGAGGTTGGCGAGGCGGAGGCGTTCGGCCCGCGCCACAATGGCGTTTTCTATTTCGGATAGAGTCTTCTGCTCGCGGCGCAGGCGCTCGGAGAGCACGATGGCCTGAAGCCTTTCGATAGATTTTTCGAGCTGATCGTTGATGAGGACGTAGTCGTATTTGTCGTATTCTTCGATCTCGCGCTTGGCGTCATTGAGCCTGCGCTGGATCTCTTGCTTACTGTTTTCGCTGCGATTGCAGAGGCGCCATTCGAGCGTTTTGCGGTCGGGTGGCAAAACGAAGATGCTGATGGCGTCGGTGAGATTTTTCTTGATCTGGGCAGCGCCCTGGACGTCGATGTCGAGCAGGAGGTCGTTGCCGCTCTTGCCGGCCTCGCGCAGGAATTGCCGCGCTGTTCCGTAGCATTTGCCATGCACATTCGCATACTCGAGGAATTCGCCATCCTGCACCATGCGATCAAATTCTTCCCGGGTGATGAAGTGATACTGCTTGCCATTCTGCTCACTGCCGCGGGGAGAGCGCGTGGTGTATGAGATGGAGAAGACGAGGTTGGGAACGAGCTTGAGGATTTCGTTAGTAAGCGTGGACTTTCCGGATCCAGATGGGGCCGAGATGATGTAGACGAGGGGCTTTCGGTTATCGGTCATTCCAGGTTTTGTACCTGCTCGCGCGATTTTTCGATTTCCGCCTTCATCGCCAGGCCGGCTTCGGTGATGCGCAAAGCTTCGCCGGCAAGTCCGGAGGTTTTAGACAGCAGAGTGTTGGCTTCACGATTCATTTCCTGCAGGAGGAAGTCGAGTTTCTTGCCAATTTCTCCGCCTTGATCAAGCAGGGCGAGGAAATGCTGGACATGGGTTTCGAGGCGAACGATTTCCTCCTGGATATCGCTGCGATCAACGAGGAGGGCAGCTTCTTGCAGGATGCGCTCTTTGTCGACATTTGTGCCGAAGACTTCCTGCAGGCGGGATTGCAGGCGTTCGCTGTAGTTCTGAAGCACGGCGCGGCGATGCTGCTGAACATTCTTGCCCGCCTCGAGAAGGTGAGCCATGCGCTCGCGAAGTTCGCGGGCGATGCCACGGCCTTCTTCTTCGCGCATCTGGTTGAGAAGGTCAAGAGCGTCACCGATCTTGGACATGACGGCGGTTTCGAGGGCTCCATCGGTGTTTTCGGCCGAAGCATCAAGGGCGCCGGGAATACGCAAGACGGCGTTGAGGTCGGGCTCGGAAGTAAGGGCGAACTCGGCGGCGGCGGCGCGGAATGCGGAGATGTATCCGCCGATAATTTCGCGGTTGAGATGGAAGGCTTCGCCGGAGAAGCGCTCGAGGCTGAGGCTGATCTCGACATGGCCGCGGGCCATTTTTTCCTTGAGGAGCCGGCGGAGCCGCATTTCGAGGGAATCGGAGCCGGAAGGAATGCGGAAGTGAAGATCAAGGAACCGATGATTCACGGATTTCAGAGAGAGTGAAAAACTGACGCGGCCGCCGGAAGAATCCGCGGCTGAGCCGTTGTCGCGCTGGAGTTCGCCTCGGACCTGGGAAAATCCGGTCATGGAACGAATGGGCATAAAGATCTGGTTTCCTAAGTTTCCGCGACAGCTTTCGGCGCGTCTAGTGCGAACTGAAGTTCGTATAAGCGGCGGTACGTGCCTAGCCTGGTCATTAATTCTTCATGAGCGCCAATGTCGGCGATGGAACCGTTTTCAATCACGACGATGCGATCGGCGCGCCGCACGGTCGAAAGACGGTGCGCGATGACGAAGACAGTGCGACCCGCCATGAGATTGTGCAGGGCGGATTGCACCAGAGCCTCGGATTCGCTGTCGAGAGCGGAAGTCGCCTCGTCGAGAATCAAAATGGGCGCATTCTTCAGCAGCGCGCGCGCAATGGCCAGGCGCTGACGCTCTCCGCCGGACAGCCGGACCCCGCGCTCGCCGATGACCGTATCGTAACCCGAAGGCAGGGCAAGAATGAAATCGTGAGCGAGGGCGGCACGGGCGGCGGCCTCAACTTCCTTCTGCGGGACGTGAGGCTGGCCGTAGGCGATGTTGTTGCGGACGGTGTCGTTGAAGAGGATGGTCTCCTGCGTAACGATTCCGACCTGGGAGCGAAGCGAAGGCAGGGTTGCGTCGCGGATATCGATATCGTCAATGAGGATGCGGCCAGTGGTCACATCGAAAAACCGCGGGATCAGATGGACGAGAGTGCTCTTCCCTGCACCGCTGGAACCGACGATGGCGAGCACTTCTCCGCTTTGAACTTCGAGGTTGATGGCGTGGAGGACTTCGCGATCTCCGGCGGCGTCGTCATCATATTTAAAGGAGACGTGGTCGAAACGAACGCTGCGGGAGAAGCGGGGTAGAGGCTTGGCGCTGGGCTTTTCGCGGACGATATCCTGGGTGTCCATGAAATTGAAAAGCTGGGATGAGGCGCCGAGAGCTTGCTGAAAACTGTTGTTGAAGACGGCAAACTTGCGGACCGGGTTGTACATGCTGAGTACGGCGGCGACGAAGGTGACGAAGGCGCCGAGCGTGAGTTCGTTGTGAGCGATGCGGTCACGGCCAAGCAGAAGAAGAAGTGCGATGGCGATGGCGCCGAAGATATCCATCAGGGGAGAACTGATGGCGGCGGCAGCGACAGAGCGGAGATTGGCGTGGAAGAGGCGCTGCGCGGCCTTGCGAAAACGTGCGACTTCCCAGGATTCCATGCCGAAGGCTTTGACGATGCGATTGCCGGTGATGGTTTCGTGAAGGATGTTTTGCACGTCGGCGAGCTGGTCTTGACCTTTGCGGGTGGTGGAGCGGACGCGGCGTCCGATGCGGACGGCGGAGAAGATGATGACGGGAATGAAGAGGAGCAAGACCCAGGAAAGCTTGCGTCCGAGAATGATCACTAGAACCGCGGTGAAGGCGAAGGTGAAGAATTGCTGCAGGAACTCGGCGAGCACGCTGGACAAGGCGAATTGCACACGCTCGATGTCGTTGATGATGGTGGAAATCAGAGTGCCGGTGGTGTGCTTCTGGAAGAAGGCGGCGGAACGGCGCAGGACGGAGTTGTAAAGATCGTTGCGTAGGTTGGTGATCATGCCGAATCCGGCGTGATTGACGAGGTAGGTGCCGGCGTAATCGCAGAGGCCTTTGAGGATGGTGGATCCGACGAGCGCGGCGGCGACGATGGTCCAGGCATTGTGAAATTGCGTGGGCACGAAATGCTGGAGGTAGACGGGCTCTCCGGTAGTGGGCATGGGGAAGAGCACGATGTTTTCGGAGCCGGAGGAGGGATTGAGAACGCGATCAAGAACGGGCTTGAGAAGGATGAGGCGGAAAGCTTCGAGGAATCCGACGGCGGCGAGGAGGAGTACGCCGGGAAATAGTTGCCAGAGGAAGGGGAAGACGTAGTGGATGAGGCGAGTGAGTTGGCGCGAGGGGTTCGGCGGCGGTGGATTCGGGGTGGGGTGCAAGGAATTATTTTACGCGAGTTGGTGTTTGGAGCTTTGATGGGGAAGGCAGGGGCTAAAGCCCGGGGCGTTTTGGGGTCTTTGCGGCACGGCTTAAGCCGTGCCCTGATTCGGAGCTCTTCTTCAGTCTTATTCTTATTGGGTGTCTAGGCGGGTGTCACGCGCTGTGGCCTCGGGGGCTAAAGCCCGTCGCTTTGCGGATTCTTGGCGGCGCGGCTTGAAGCCGCGCCCTTTCAAGTCCGCGCTGATCCGGACTCTGCGGCAGCGGTTTAAGCCGTGCTCTGATGCGGGGCCGTTCTTCAGTCCGGGCATCTAGGCTGGGGGCTTTGCGCCGTGCCTTCAGGGGCTGAAGCCCCGCTTCCTTTTTCGGCTCTTTGCGGCACGGCTGAAGCCGAGCCCTGTTACGAATCTTTTGGACCGAGCCGTGGGTGTGCCGTTCCCAAAAAGCAGGTTCCTCACCGCCGCTATCGCGCCGGTTCGGAATGACAGAGGTGGGGTGCCTGGATTTTTTGGCTTGATGACAAGAACTACCGGCGGGCTACGAACTCGCGAATGGCGAAAGTTGCGTCCGGTTGTGAGATCGCTGCAGGCTCGACCGCTTGGGTTATTTGGGGCTGTCGCGGTGGACTACTTTTACGCGGTAGCCGGCGCGGCGAAGGTTCTTGCCGACTTCTTCGGCGATCATTACGGAGCGATGCTGGCCTCCGGTGCAACCGAAGGCGATGGTGAGGTAGCTCTTGCCTTCGTGAATGTAGTGGGGGAGCAGGTAAACGAGGAGATCGGAGATGCGGGAGACGAACTCACGCGTCTGGGGAAATGAGCGGATGTATTTGGCGACGCGGGGATGGCGTCCGGTGTAAGGGCGGAACTCGGCGACGAAGTGCGGATTGGGCAGAAAACGGACATCGAAGACGAGGTCGGCGTCTTCGGGGACGCCCTGGCGGAATCCGAAGCTGACGCAGGAGACGAGAATTCCCTTGGCGGGGGACTTCTCGTGAAAACGCTCGTGGACGTAAGCGCGCAGTTCGTGAACGTTGAACTTCGAAGTGTCGATGACGTAGTCGGCGAGGCGACGAATGGCGGCGAGGTGGCGGCGCTCGGTCTTGAGCGAGGCCTTGACCGGGGCATCGGTGCCGAGAGGATGCGGACGGCGAGTCTCGCTGAAGCGGCGGAGCAACACGGCGTCGGAAGCTTCGAGGAAGACGACCTTGGTCGGAATGGTGCGCCGAACGGACTTGAGAATGCCGGGCAGACGTTCGAGCTTGGAGCCTTCGCGGACGTCGACTACGAGTGCGGTGTGGCGGATTTCGCCGGTGGGGACGGCGAGATCGGCGAACTGCGGAATGAGATCGATCGGGAGATTGTCGACACAGTAGTAGCCGAGGTCTTCGAATGCCTTGAGGACTGAGGCTTTCCCCGATCCGCTCATGCCGGTGATGATGACCAGTTCGGGAGCGTGAACACCGTCGCGGGAGGTTGCTTTGCCGCGTTTTGAACTTACTCTTTTGCGGCTGGCGGATTTGCGAGGCGTCATCCATTGGATAGTAGCATCGAACC
>Ga0335076_10001071_pt1 | contig 26137 bp, 24 predicted proteins | sample Lox_Sample_25_FD_206717 | JGI IMG/M metagenome (GOLD analysis project Ga0335076, IMG submission 206717) | Soil microbial communities from Loxahatchee National Wildlife Refuge, Florida, United States - Lox_Sample_2.5 | ecosystem: Environmental > Terrestrial > Soil > Wetlands | place: USA... | reverse complement strand
ATGCCAAGCCGTTATTGTGTAATGTCCCGGTGGCAATCCGGGGAGATCGAAAGTACCGTCCTCTCCGGTCAGCGCAAAATGCCCCGTGCGCAACACAACAAAATATCCGCTCATCCACGGGTGTATGTTGCACTTGATCGGTATGAACTCTTCACGTTCGTACGAGTATCCGAACGGCGGCGTACCGGGAGGCTGCATTTTGTTCCATTCCCGATTGATCTTCGCCATCGGATGAATGTTGTGGGAAAAAGGATCGCTATTCGAGATCCTGACCTCTTGGCCGACGCGAAAAACCAATACGTGTGTCGTGTAGTGGCAGTCCTGTTGATCGAAGACCACCGGCGTCGGCGGCACAGGCACATTGTCCGTGGCGCCCTGCGAAATATACACCACCACGTTTCGAAGAGATCTACCCGGCCCAGTCAGCACATTCTCTGGGTATAACGGCTCAGACGCATGCATCTTCACGCATTCCGGCTCTTTGGACAGGTCGAGCGCCTTCGGCTTTGGCAATACACCCGTAATGGTAACTCTCCCATGAATGGAACCTTCTTGAGGCATACCAACCACAAGATTCGGTGATGTACACAGGAATAACGCGCTCACGACAATCGTTCGCAAATTCATCAGTCCTCCCACGTCCCGAACGGAGGCATCGCACCGCTATACGGATTTTCGGACCAAACAGAACAGTGGGACAGTCCGAGTGTCCCCGATTCCCCCAAAAGTCTGAACCTTACCCCTGCGCAAATTTTAAGGCTGCGTGAATAGGATGGATTGAAAATTTCTGGCTCGCGCAGTCAAAGAAGTAACGCAAGGCGGCCTCGCCCGCAACACGCCGCTAATGAGGCTTCAGCCGCCGAAGGCATACTTGGCGGGTCTAATACAGACTATTAAGCCCCTGCGCCTGCTAGTTCCCGCCCGCCCACGAATTAGTACCGCGCGAGTTCCTTTGCCGCCGCGAACACCTTCTCCGCGTTCGGCATAAACGCTTCCTCCAGCGGCGGCGCGTACGGCACCGGTGTATCCAGCGATGCCACCCGCAGCAGCGGTCCATCCAGATCCTCAAACGCCTTTTCGAAAAGAATCGCCGCAATCTCTCCGGCTATCCCGCCGGTCTTGGTGTCTTCGTGCACCACCAGGCATTTATTCGTCTTCTTCACCGAGATCAGAATGCTTTCTTCATCCAAAGGCATCAGCGTTCGCAAATCGATCACTTCCGCTTCAATCCCTTCTTTCTTGGCCAGAGCCTCCGCCGCTTCCAATGCCACGTGCATCATCGCCGCGTACGACAATATCGTCAGATGTTTCCCTTCGCGCCGCACCGCGGCCTTGCCGAGCGGAACAACATAATCCTCGGCAGGCACCTCTTCCTTAATCCGTCTGTACAAAAACTTGTGCTCGAAAAACAACACCGGGTTGTTGTCTCGTATGCTCGATTTCAACAACCCCTTCGCGTCATACGGCGTGGACGGATACACAATCTTGAATCCGGGCGTATGCAGGAAATACATCTCCGGATTCAACGAATGAAACGGCCCTCCGTGAACACCGCCGCCCGATGGACCTCGCACCACAATTGGCGCCGGCGCGTTCCAAAGATAGTGACCCTTCGCCACAAAGTTCGTCAGCTGATTAAAGCAACATGCTATGAAGTCGATAAACTGCATTTCTGCGATCGGCCGCAGTCCCAGATAGCTCATCCCGCATGCAGCGCCGATAATCGCGCTCTCGCTGATGGGCGTATCAATCACCCGCTCCCAGCCGAATTTCTCCAGCAGTCCTTCGCTGGTCTTGAACGCGCCACCATAAACACCCACGTCCTCGCCCAACAACACTACCCGGGGGTCCGCCGCCATCTCTTCGAACATCGCCTGCCGAATCGCTTCCAGAAAGGTGATCACGGCCATTTTCAGCGTGCTCCCTTCTTCCCTGACTTCTTGGGCACGGCCTCTTTCACCTTCTGTCGCGAGTTCTTCGTTAGTTTGTTGATCGGCGCCGCGTCCTTCTGTGGATTGACCGCCGCAGGCGGAACATCTCCAAAGTGAATCGCTGAACTTCCCACCGCCGACGCAGCGCCAGCCCCAAACCCTTCGATCGTCCACACCGGCTTCACGCTCGACTTGGGCGGCAGTAATTCATCGATCGGTCGTTCCCACCTGGGCTGAAGGTCGTGGCATTCCGGACCGCTGCAGTACACCCCTTGCGACGCCGTTTCCGCTGGTGGCATCGGCGAACGTTCCGCAAATTCTCGTTCCGTTTCCAGCAGCGCGCGGATTCTGTCGTCGATTTCCTTCTTCCCTTTAGCATCCAGCAGCTTCTCGCGTGTCAAAAACTCTTCATAAAGCTTGATCGGGTCGCGTTTCTCCCAATGCGCCCGTTGATCCTGGGGAACATACTCCGCCGGATCATGTTGCGCGTGCCCCCTCCGCCGAAACGTTTTCGCTTCGATCAAAACCGGTCCTTCTCCTGCCCGCGCACGTTCCACTGCTTCTTTCGCCGTGTTGTACACCGCCACCACATCGTTCCCGTCCACGATGTAACTCAGAATTCCGTACGCCTTGGCGCGATCCGCCAGATTCTGCACTGGGACCTGCCTGCGCACCGGCGTCGAGTACGCCCAAAGGTTATTCTCCAGTACCAGAACAAACCCCGCCTTTTGCGAAGCCGCAAGATTTAATCCTTCGTGAAACACGCCAGTCGAACTTCCTCCGTCGCCAATCCACGTCATCGACACAATCTTCTGGCCCAGATAACGCCCCGCCATCGCCACTCCCGTCATCACCGGAATCAAATCCCCCAGCATCGAAATCGGCGAAACGATATGCAGGTTTTCTAGGTCCCCGAAGTGACTGGTCCCATCCTTTCCCTTGGTCGGCGACGTATATTTCGCCATATGTTGCGTGAAGATATCGCGCGGCGGAACTCCCTTCACCAGCAGCGCCCCGATATTCCGGATCATCGGTGCCATCCAATCGCGCTTCTCCAGCGCATACGCGGTGCCCACCGAAACTGCTTCCTGCCCCAGACTCGAATACAATCCGCCCACAATCTTGTTCTGCCGGAACAGATTCGTCATCGTGTCCTCAACCTCGCGATTGAGGCGCATGTAGTAATACAGCTCCAAATATTCTTTTCGGGATAGCTTTTGCGCCTTTGCAGGAGTTTCCGAAGCAGGCATGAACTGATTCTCCGAGGTCCGCACTTGTTGCTGGTCGGGTCTCTATCTTACGGCCAACAGAACACGGAAACCTAATCCTCAGGGCGCGTCGGTGCCTTTCCGGTCTCGGGTGTTCTCTATGTTTCCTTCACGAAGCTTTCTGCTTGAACTCCCGCCCGATTCGCTTCGGTGTCACTCGTTTGATCAATGCCTGCGCATCAAACGGCGCGCGCACTTTCGCATCATTATCGAAATACACGAACACGTCCCGCGGCTTTCCTTTGCCATTCGCGCTCTTTAGGATCGTCTCTGAATCCGGCCAGCCTCCCGCAGCCCACGTCTTCACCCATTCGGCCCACTGGTCCAGAGACTTTGCATCATACCCGCTCGCATACAGCACCTCGGACCCGTGCAGCCGGCAATACACAAAATCCGACGTCACATCCGTGATCTTCGGCCATTCGACAGTGTCTGCGCACACGATCGCCACGTCATACTTCTTCAGCAATTCCAGAAATTCCGGCACCGCGAAGCTCTTGTTTCGAATTTCTATGGCGTGCCGCAACTTGTGATGGTCACCTACCTCATCGAACGCCGCTCGCTTCTTCATCCACCCATCATGATTTGACGCCAGATACTTTGCCGCGCCCGTGTCATGCGGCAGCATCTTCACAAAATTCTCCATCTTCTCCGCGTCCAATTTGAAGTTCGGTGGAAACTGCCACAGAAACGGTCCTAGCTTCTCCCGCAATAGCAGCACACCGGAAGCCAGAAAATTCGCCAATGGCGCTTCCACCTCACGCAGCCGCTGGATGTGCGTGATATACCGTGGACCCTTTACGGAAAATTTGAAATCCGCCGGTACCGTATCGTACCAACTCTGAAAACTCGTAGGTTTCTGCAGCGAGTAGAATGTGCCGTTTATCTCCAGCGATGTCAGGTGGCTCGACGCATACTCCAGTTCTTGCCGCTGCGGCAATTTCTCGGGATAGAACACCCCGCGCCAAGGTGTGTAGCGCCACCCCGAAATGCCAATCCGCACATCGCCGCTTTTGCCGCTCTTAGCCATCAAGGCATAAAGGTTGCGGCAGGCACAGCCCGTAACGCAATACAAAACATTCGTTACGCGACTCCAACCTCCTTGTGTCGCTTCCTAAAGGATCTGGGCATTTCTCTTTAGGCGGCGCGCCGACTGGAGCTGCTCGAGCGTTGGCGCTTCCAGGCTCGGACTTTACCCAACTGTGGTCGACGGAGATGCCGCAGCCAAGTGCGCTTCCAGTTCCTCCCGGGTAGTGATTTGCGGCACGCGCCCTAGGAGTTCACCTAAATACTTCGTAAGTCGCGCCTTCACTTCCACCGACGATACCGCCCGCTGGAGCAACTTTTCCAACGACGTCGCTTTGCGGTCCGCGATTCCGCACGGAACAATCAGGTCAAAATACCGCAGGTCCGTCGCAACGTTATACGCAAACCCGTGCGACGTCACCCACCGGCTGATGTGCACGCCAATCGCACCCAACTTCTCTTCCTGCGGCTGCGCCTCCACCCAAATCCCCGTCTTCCCAGTTACGCGATACGCCGCAACTCCAAAGTCCGCCGAAACGCGAATCATCGCCTCTTCCAGCGTCCGCACGTACCAGCCCACGTCGCGCTTGATTCTGTCCAAATTCAGAATGGGATAGCCCACTATCTGCCCCGGACCGTGATAAGTGACGTCACCGCCGCGATTCGTCGCCTGCAACTCCACATTCTTCTGCCGAAGCACGTGTTCGGACGCCAGCAGATTCGCTCGATTCGCGTTGCGCCCCAGCGTAATTACATGCGGATGCTCGAAAAACAGCAGTACATCTTCTATCGCCCCGGCTTTGCGTGCAGCGACAAGCCTCTGCTGCAGCGCATACGCGTCGCTATAAGAAGTTAAACCGCCGTCTGTAACGAGAATGTTAGACATGGCCGGATCGTTCACGGGGCGGCAGCCCACCGAAACCCTATGCCCTGGTTATACGTTTATCTGCAACCCGCGCACCGATGCAAACGCATCGCCCATCGCTTCCCAAACCGTTGGATGCGCGTGAACCATATTCATCATGTCCTCGATCGTGCCTTCCAGGTTCAGCACTGCCGCCGCTTCCGACAATATTTCTGTCGCCAGTGGCCCGATGATGTGAATTCCCAATACTTCGCCGTACTTCGCGTCAGACACAACTTTGATGAACCCGCCATGGTTGCCCAGGATCGTCGCCTTGCTATTCCCCACAAACGGAAATTTGCCCGTCTTCACCTCGTAACCCGCGTCCTTCGCTTGTTTCTCCGTGAGCCCAATCGACCCGATCTGCGGTTCGCAGTATGTCGCGTTGGGTATACGCGTCTTCAGCAACTTCTGCGTGGGTAAGCCCTTGATATGCGTCACCGCGATGATCCCTTCCATCATCGCCGCGTGTGCCAATTGCGGCATTCCTGCCACAATGTCTCCCACCGCGAATAATCCCGGCTCGGCCGTTTCAAAATGCTCGTCCACATGCACGAACCCGCGCTCGGTCTTTGCTTTCGACTTCTCAACTCCGCAGTTTTCTGTCAACGGCTTGCGCCCCACGGCAAGCAACAGCTTTTCCGCCTGCAACGTTTGCGCTTTTCCATCTTTATCTTTGAAGGACACCGTGACGCCTTTCGCGTCCTTCTTTACCGACTCCACGCTGCAGCTCGTAAAAACGTTGATACCCTTTTTCTTGTAGCTCTTATCCAATTCCACAGAAATCTCTTCGTCTTCCACCGGAACCACTCGCGGCAAAGCCTCCAGTATCGTTACCTGCGTCCCGAACGCGTTGTAAATCGACGCGAATTCCACACCCACCGCGCCCGCTCCCACCACGATTAGCGTCTTCGGAATTTCCGGCAACTCCAAAATCGATCGATTCGTCAGAATCTGCTTGTGGTCCGGTTCGATCCCCGGCAACGATTTCGCTTCGGACCCGCTCACTAGCAAAACCTTGCTCGCTTCGATCGTGCTTTTCTTTCCGTCCTTCTCTACAGAAATCTTGCCCGGCCCTTCATAGCGGCCCCAGCCCTGCACCCACTCCACCTTGTTTTTCTTGAACAGGAACTCGATACCCTTGGCGTGCTTCGTAACGATCTTGTTCTTCCTCGCCAGAATATTCGCCCAATTGATCTTCAACCCGGAAACTTCAAACCCCAATTCGGCGCCATTCTTAAAGTGATCGTAAACATCGGCGTGGTGCAACAGCACCTTCGTCGGTATGCACCCCACGTGCAGACAAGTACCTCCAAGGAATGGGTCCTTTTCTACCACCACCGTCTTCAGTCCCAGCTCACCCGCGCGGATCGCCGAAACGTACCCTCCCGGACCGCTCCCAATGATCGCTACATCGTATTTCGCCACGCCGATCTCCCTTCGCGTTCATCATCGCCGACCGCCTGCATTCTCATTGCCGCCAGCTAAACCTATTCATTGGCGGCCCTTACGAACATCTGCTTCGCCGCCCCGCCGACATCTCTCCTAACCCCCAGCGAACGTCGAGCTCTTTGGATGCCCCCCGAATGCCTATGGATAGGCCCAGTCACGCCCGCCAACAACCGGCAAACAGTGCATTGTAGCAGCCACAAACAGAACGTCGCAACGCGCATGCCGCGCACGAACCATCAAATCCATTTCCGATCTGGAACTAAACCTTTGCCTTCGCTTTTACCGATGAGTACTATACTTACTCCGCACTACTTTACTATTGCATGTATTACTGTATAGCTATATACCTGTATTAATTACTCTTCGCTCCAACGTAATTCCTCATACTGGAGGTTCGTATGTCTGGCAGCGACGGCGTGCGTTGGCATTGCCCCAACCCGGATTGCAATTGGTCCTTGGTGACCACACAACCTGTACACAACGATTCCAGCCCACGCTGCGTTTGCGGACGAACGATGCAGCGCGGCGATACCATCCCTGCCTTTCATTACCTGGATTTCTTGCGCGACGGCCTCGAACAGGCCGCCGCCCACCTCGATAAGGACTAGCCGTCATGTCCACCCCTCGGACCGACGTCCTGCACTCGCGCCACGAAACTCCCCTCGTTGTACGTGGAGGACTCGAAAAGAGCTTCCGCGGCTTAGGTGTCTTTGCCGGTGTCGTGCTGATGCTCGGCGGAAGCTATCTTGTGCTCTCGCCCTTTTGGGATCCCCTCAGCACCTCCGATATGGCCGTCCTCACCGGAAGCTTCTCTTTGGCTCTAGCATGTTTTCTTCTTGTCTTTGTTCTGTTCCCTCGCCGAAGTCTGGAATTGGCGAAGCGCGAGCGTGACGCCCGCGAGCGGCAAGCCACCGAGAGCCGCATCCTTACCGTCTTTGGCGAAACCGTTCAGAATCGCATGGTGGCGAAACAGGCTCTCCACGACGGCAAAAATCTGCCCGGCCCGATGTGACCCCTTGGCTAGATAAACCTACGCGCTTGCCGCGGCTGACAGATAGTTTCTTTCCAGAATAATCCGGTGGTGCCGTTCGTGCCCGGCAATAATGAACGCCAAAGCCAGCACGCTCACTTCTTTTTGACTGGCTGTACCGCGCCTCAACCAAGCCTTGTCATCCAGGGACCGCACCAGGCAAATCGTGGCTTCCCGCACCGCCGCAAACTCCTCTACCAGATCCTGCAACGGGCGCGCCACAAAATTCCCGTGCTTGATGTAGCCCTCTTGTTCGAAACTTGCCAGCGGCGTTTCGTCGCCTCGCGCAATCCTCAGCAACCGGTACGCAAAAATTCGCTCCGCATCCGTAACATGGCCGACCACTTCCTTGATCGACCACTTTCCCGGCGCATAGCGGAACTCCGCCTGATCGTCGCTCAGCTTCGACAACAGCGTAATCAGATCTTCCCGCTGGCCCCGCAAAATTTCCAGAAAATCGCCGCTCGGAACAAGCGACACATATTTCTCATAGAAAAGGGCGTAGTCGCCCTGCTGTGGTCGTTTCTGTGTCATGATTTCGATACCTCCGGAGGGGTCGGCCCAAGAATTATAGCGCGGTATCCCCGGGAGAGAACACACACGGTAACCATCAAGATCATGGGTGAGCTAAGGTTTGACGAAATGCGCGTCGCGTTTCAGGGAGAGCCGGGAGCCTTTAGTGAGGCGGCGGCGCGCCAACTCCTCGGCCAGGGCATTCAAACTGTGCCTCGTGCCACCTTCGACTCCACCTTTCGCGCTTTGACCGATAACGCCGCGGACTCCCTCCTTGTTCCCGTCGAAAATACTCTCGCCGGCTCCGTTGTTCGCGTCTACGACTTGTTGCTGGACAGCCCACTCGAAATCTGCGGGGAAACCATCCTTCGGATCGAACACCACTTGATGGCGCTGCCCGGAACCAAATTCGATCAATTGCAGTCTGTAGCGTCACACCCTGTCGCTTTGGCTCAGTGCGAGCGATTCTTCGAACTTCATCCCGCGCTCAAACGCGTCCCTGCCGAGGATACCGCTGGCAGTGTCCGCGAAATGATGGATCGTGGCGATCCCTCGTGTGGTGCGATTGCAGGCCGCCCGGCAGCAGTCCGTTACGGCGCCACCGTCCTCCGCGAGAACATCGAAGATAACCAGGAAAATTTCACTCGCTTTGTCTTACTGCTGCCTCCCCAAGAAGCCCAACGATATCGCGCGAAGGACGCCAAAAAGGTGTCTCTCGCCATGCGCTTGGCTCACAAACCGGGTGCACTCCTCGCCTCTCTCGAACCCTTCTCTCGTCACGGCGTCAACCTGCTGAAAATCGAGAGTCGCCCGATTCACGGCAAACCTTTCGAATATCAATTTTTCGTGGACGTGGAAGCCGAGCGTCGCGAACAACTCGATTCAGCACTAAACGAAGTGCGCTCCGCCACCAGCGATTTGCGCGTCCTCGGTTCTTACGCTCCGGCCCGTCGTTGACTGCACCTGCTTACTTGCCCGTATTTCCCTTCGTGGCTGCCAGGTCCGGCGGCGGTCCGATATTTTCCGGAAGTTTGCCATTCAACGCGTCCAGAAACGCCAGAAGATCCTCGCGCTCCTCAAACGTCAACCGGTCTAGCGAGTGAATTTCCTTGTCCAGATGTGGGTTCCAGTTTCCGCCTCCGATGTAGTGCGCCAGCGTGTCTTTCACCGTCGGAAATGATCCGTCATGAAAATACGGTCCCCGATGCTCCAGGTTCCGCAGGCTCGGAGTCTTGAAGCAACCCATATCTGCATCTACCTTTGTTACTGCATAACGGCCCACATCGTTCAACTCCCCGCGCGTGTCCGCCCCAATCCCCAGGTTATGAAACTTGTTGTCGGTGAACAGCGAATAATCGTTCCCCATCGTGTGGCACACCGCGCAATTCCCCTTTTTGGGGCTCATGAAAATCCGCAGACCCGCTTGTGCTTCGTGCGACATCGCCTTCGAATCATGCCCGTAGAAAAAGCGGTCGAACGGCGAGTCGCCCGCAATCACCGTGCGTTCAAATGACGCAATCGACTTAGCCACCATATCGATACTGATCCGCTCCGTCCCCCACGCTTCCTTGAACAATCCGGGATATTTCGCGTCCGCCTGCAACCGCTCGACTACCCCCTCCAGCGTGTGCGCCATCTCTACCGGATTCATCATCGGTCCCTTGGCCTGCTCTTCCAAACTCGCCGCCCGGCCGTCCCAGAATTGTGTGGTGAAGTATCCAGAATTGATCACCGTCGGGGCATGCCGCGTCCCGGTCTTGTTCCCCACGCCTACCGAAACTGGCCGTTGGTCCGAAAATGCAAATTCCGGCGCGTGGCACGAAGCGCACGAAATCGTCTGGTCCGCCGAAAGTATCGGATCATAGTAGAGCCGTCGCCCCAACGCGATCGTCTCTTCCGTCGGCGGATTGTCTGCCGGTATCGGAACCGCAGGCAGTCCTAGCGGCGCCTTGATCTGGACTGGCTTGCCGATCGGCATCACCGGCGCTGGCGTTTGCGCATGGGAATCGACCAAAAAGTATGTGAGGAAGTAAACCGCAGCGGACCCCAGGATAACCCACAGCTGTGCGCGGGAAGTGTGTCTCACAGACAGAGCCCTCCGTGCTCAGAAGGTATCAATGTGAAAACCTATAACTCTGTGACCGAAGACACAATCAGCCTTGGCGGTCCCCCGGGGGCGGATCTGGACCAGACAAGGCTGTCGCGTCGCTAACCTGATTGGACGACCTGGTCAGCAGTAGCTGCAGGCTTCGTCGCCGCTGATATTTGACATGTCCTTGATGCGGCGCAGCCGTCCGCCCAGGCGATCTGCCAACTGGTGCCGCGCGCGCCACAACCGCGCCTTCAGCGTGTTCTCGGTAACTCCGAGCTTCTTCGCCGCTTCACCGGTCGAATACCCCTGCACTTCCCGAAGCACGAACGCCGTGCGCAGCAGCGGAGACAATTCATCGAGATTCTCGTTGATCATCTCTCGGATCTCCGTGCCCGCATACAACTGCTCCGGGTCCGGACCGTCGTCCGCAAACCGCTCCGCGGCGGGCAGCTCATCTTCGTGATGAGTCTCGTCCAACGACACTGCCGGGCGAGCCTTCGCGCTCCGCCTCTTCATCAGCGCCGCGTTGATTACGATTCGTGTGAGCCACGTGGAGAATTGCGACCGGCCTTCGAAACGCTTCAAATTCCGATAGGCCGAAAGCAACCCATCCTGCAGAGCGTCTTCCGCATCTTCGGCATTGCCAAGGACGCGAAGCGCTGTTTGGAACAGCGGTCGATGATACCGGCGAAATAGCGTCTCAATCGCCTGTGCATCTCCCCGTTGCCCCGCGCGAATCAACTTCTCTTCGCTAACCTGCGTATTGTTTATCACTTGCGTTGCCATCTGCGTTGCCATTTGCTCCCCCAAGTAGACCCATAAGAGTCCTTAAGACGAAAAAAGTTACGAAAGTGTTGCGTCCTTAATGTACTGGTACGTTCCCTCCCCCCATCTTTGGTCGTTTTAGTAAGAAAAATAACGGGATGATCGCGAAAAACACCACCCCCAGTAATTTGAAATCATCGACGAACGAAAGCATCGCCGCCTGCCTTTGAATCATGCTGTAAATCATTCCTTCTGCCCGCGCAGCGGCACCTGGACCCGCCGATCCCCCCGAGGAGAACGCCGCGACTAGGGCAGCGTATTTAACTCGGTACGCGTCGCTGAAAACGTTCACGTGCTCACCCAACTGCGCCATGTGAAACTGTGTCCGCCGCTCTAGCAACGTCGTTGTAGACGCAATCCCCACGCTCGCCCCGATATTTCGCGCCAGATTGATGATGCCCGTCCCCATGTTCGTCTGCTCGCGCGGCACATACGCAAAGGCCGATACGTTGATCGGAATGAACAGGAACGCCAGGCCAAAACTCTGCATCATGCGTCCCAGCACGGCATGGCGATAATCTAGCTGCAGGTTCCACCCCGCCATGACAAACAGGGACAGCGCCGAAATCGTGCATCCAAACGCGATCAGCCACCGCGGACTCACCTTAGACACCAGTATTCCCACCACTGGCATCATCAACATGATCACCGCGCCACCCGGCGATAGCGCCAAACCCGCCAGCTCCGCGGTATATCCCAGCAATTCCTGTAGCAACTGCGGTATCAGCACCGTGCTCGAATACAGCACGAATCCCAGGAAAAACATCGCCGTCGTGGCAATCGCAAAATTCCGGTTCTTCAACATGTGAAAGTCCACAATCGGATCTTTCGTCCGCAATTCCCAAATGATCCCGGCGATCACCCCGATCAACATGGTCACCACAAAGAAACGGATGAAATTCGACGACAGCCAATCCTCACGCTGCCCCTTGTCCAGGATGATCTGCATGCTCCCCAAGCCCAGGCTGATCAGCCCCAGCCCGATATAGTCCACGCGGAATCCTTCCTTCAAATTCACGCGCTTCATGTACGGCGGGTCCGATACCAGGAAATACGTCAGCGTCAGTGACAAAATGCCCACCGGCACATTGATGTAGAAAATCCATCGCCACGAGTAATTGTCGGTAATCCACCCGCCCAGCCACGGCCCAATCGTTGGCGCCACAACCACCGCGATTCCATATACCGCGAAAGCCATACCGCGCTTGGCGATCGGAAACGTGTCGTTCAGAATGGCTTGCTCGCTCGGCTGCAAGCCCCCTCCACCCACTCCCTGCAAAATTCGAAACACCACCAGCATCCCCAGGCTGGCCGCGAACCCGCACAGAAACGAACTGATCGTGAAGATCGCGACGCAGATCATGTAAAACCGCTTGCGGCCGATCACCGATGACAGCCAGCCCGACAGTGGCAATATGATCGCGTTCGACACCAGGTACGACGTCAGCACCCACGTCGATTCGTCCGCGCTCGCCGAAAGATTCCCCGCGATATGCGGCAACGCCACGTTCGCAATGGAGGTATCCAGTACCTCCATGAACGTCGCTAGCGTCACCGTAATCGCCACCACCCACGGGTTGATCGACCCGTCCGGCATCCGCAGCTTCGATTTGATCCTGTCGAACATTCCCTCGATCCAGCCCTTTTGCCTACTTGGTGATTACCGTTGCTTCCACGTTCATGCCCGGCCGCAAAATCGCCACGCTCGGCGAAATCGGATCCAGCACGATCTTCACCGGGATGCGCTGCACCACTTTCACGTAATTCCCTGTAGCATTTTCCGGCGGCAGCAAGCTCAACACCGCGCCCGTCGCCCCCGCCAACGAATCCACGTGGCCGCTAAACGTCTTCCCGTATGTGTCCGACTTGATGTACGCCTTCTGCCCCGGCTTCATGTACCGTAACTGCGTTTCTTTGAAGTTCGCCGTTACCCAGACGCTCTGCAGCGGTACCACCACCAGCAAGCCTTGCCCCGGCTGCACAATTTGCCCCGGTTCCACGCTCTTGTGCGTCGCCACTCCATCCACTGGCGCCACGATGTTGCAGTAACTTAGGTTCAACTCCGCCGCCGCCAACGACGCCCGCGCCCGATCCACGCTCGCCAGTTTCCCTTGCGCGTCTGCCGAGCGCATCTGCACGCTCTTCTGGTTCGCGTGCGCATTCGCCACGCCTGCTTTTGCTCCCAGCACTCCCGCGTTTGCCGCATCCAATTGCGCCTTGGAAATGTCAATATTCTGCTTCGCTTGCGCTAAACGCTGTTGATCTGCCACCAACGCGCTCGCCGTTGCGTCCGCGTTCGCCTTCGCCGCGTCATACTGCTGTTTGGAAATTTCACCCTTTTGCATCAACGGGGTGTAGCGCTGCAAGTCCGCCTGCGCCAATTCCGCGTTCGCGCGGCTCTTCGCTACATTCGCCTGCGCCACTGCCAGGTCCGCGGTCTGCGCTTGATCGTAAGCCGCCTGCGCCTTAGCCAGGTCCGCCTGCGCCGCGGCCAGTTGCGCATCGGCGTTCGAGGTGCCGCTTGCCACCGTTTCACTGGTGCGCGGAACATCCACGCCCGCCGATCGCGCCTCGCTTTCCGCCAACGCCAACGCCGCCTTCGCCTGGTCCACCGATGCTTGATAATCTGCCGGATCCAGCTTCACCAGCACCTGCCCCGCCTTTACCTGCTGGTTATCCTCCACCAACACTTCCGCCACCCGTCCGTAAATCTTCGAAGCGATCGGCGTGATGTGCCCATCCACTTGCGCATCATCCGTAGATTCGCGATTGTGGTAGTACAAGAACAGCCCTACGGCTACCGCCGCCAGCACCATCGCCGCAATCGTCAGACCGCGCCGCACCTTCGGGCTGGCCAGGGGCTTCGCCGCCGGCGGCTCCGGTTTCGGGGGCTCCGGCGGCGCCACTTTTATATTCGCCGCGTTCTCCAGCCCAACATCAATCTCAACACTCATCGAGTCCTCACTTCGCGTAGGTCTTTTCCATCTGCCCGATGGAACGTGCATAATCCGCGCGCGCTTGGTTGTAGCGATACAACGCGGCAATCTGGTTGTCGTTTGCCCGAGACAGCGCGTCTTGCGCCTGGATCACTTCAATATTGTTTGCCACCCCGGCCTTGAACCGGTCCCGCGCCTGATCTACTTCTTCTTTTGCCAACTGCACCCCTAGGTTGGCGACTTTCACTTCGTTCCGCGCCGACTGCAGATTCAGCAGCGACGTCTTTACATCCAGCGCGATCTGGTTGCGCAAGTCGTCCTTCTGCTGCTCCAGCTTCTGCAATTCCAGATCGGCCTTCGTCACTTCCGCCTTGATTCGTCCGCTCGTGAAAATCGGCACGTCGAACGATGCCTGGTATTGGTATGTCGGAATACCGTTGTTGATGTTTGTCCCCAGGTAGGCCCAGTTGCCGTCGAAACGCAGGCTCGGCAGCCGCTCGTACTGCGTGGACTGCTTGTCCAGCTTCGCGGCCTTCTCGCGCGACTCAATCGCTTTCCATTCCTCGCGCGTCGATAACGCCGCGTCGATGCTGCTATTCACTTCTGGTTGCGGCGTATCGAAGAAGCTTAGTGAATCGGCCAGCTGGACCTCCTGCCGTGGATCCAGGTTTAGCAACTTGCTCAACCCGTATAACGATGCGTCGCGGTCGTTTTCCGCCTGGATCAGCACTTGCTTCTCGTTCTGCAATTCCACGTTTGCCCGCAGCGTGTCGATTCCCGTTCCCACTCCTTCTTTCTGCAGGTCCGACGCCTGGTCGTACAGAGCCTGCGCCAACTCCACCCGCGATTGCGAAGCCTCGACATTTGCCATCGACCGTAGCGTCCCGATGTATTGCGATACCACCAGCAGGATCACTTGTTCGCGCGTCGAAGAACTGTCCGCTTTCGCCGCATTCATGTTTTCCCGCGACGCCGCGTAACGCTTCCACAACGACAAGTCGATAATCGGGCTGCTGAACGTCGGCCCCGCCGAAAATATCTGATACGGCCCAATGTGCCCTGGTAGGTTCGGAGAGCCCGGAAAGATCGGCTTCCCCCCAAACTGCGCCTGTAGGTTTACTCGGTTCGCCGAATCCGCCACCCGCAAACTTGCCTGGGGCAGAAACGCGGCACGGGCAATGTTCTTGTCCTGTACGCTCTCCGCCGCCGTGATCAATCCGATCTGCTGCGTCGGATTCTGCTTCAGAGCCAGCGCCACCGCTTGTTCCAGCGTTAGTTTCTGCGCCGCCGGATTCGTCGTGGCACTCGCGCTCTGTTGCGCGGTCTCCTGTGCCAGCACATGCCCCGGCATCAGCAACAGACTGAAAAACGCGATATAAAAAATGATCGGGGCGCCCTTCGGCTTCTTTTCCTTGTCCTTACCCGATTCCTCTGCGGATATTTCCCCGATAATCGCTTGATTCAGGCAGCCCTCCGCATGGAATTCCGCGCCCTGCCGGTGCATCTCCCGCAACAACACTTTGCCCGCATTGTCGATGTAGCTCACGCCACAGAGATCAACGACAAATTTCTGTTTTGGGGAAGCCGCGTATAGCTCCCGCCAACACTGTTCCACGGTCGTCACCGAAGGGCCCGCCACACGTCCCTCGATTGTCAGGACCGTTTTGGCCCTCTTGGTTTCGGTCGTAATTCTAAGCATGATTACCTTCTTGGAGCTACGTTGGTGGGCTGCACGGAGGGGACCACTTCACATGACGTTAAAACTAGATTTAACCCGCTTATTATCAACTTACTAGAAGAAAAACAGATTCATAGGCTTTATTGGCATATGCCAATATAATAGCATACGACCACATTGTGCGCGGTAGTTTCTATGCTCATATTTGGGCAGGTGACGGCCTATCCACCCTTTCGCCGCCCAACCCGACCGATCCCCGCCCCCAGCCTTAGTGCTTTACCGCAATCGCCTGCATCTCGAAGTGCCCGCCGCCCAGTAGCGATGCCACCCCAATAAACTGCCGCGTCGGCAGATCTTTCGTGAAGTAACTCTTATAAATCGCGTTGAACTTGTCGTAGTACGAGAGATCCGTGCACGAAATTTGCACATACACCAGGTCGTCCATCGTATATCCCGCCTGCGTCAAAAGCTTCTTGTACGAGCTCATCAGATTCGTAATCTCGTCTTCGATCTTGGCGGGCGGCTTATGCGTGACTGGATCAAAACCGATGTTCCCCGAAATGTACAGCGTTTCGCCCTCCTGAATCCCATTGCTGAAGGCGGCTTGCGGCGAACGGTCCGGCAGATTAATCACTTTGCGCGTGGCTTGCGGTTCGGGTTTCGAATACACATTGTGCACCAGCAAAAATCCGCCAATGGCCAGCAACGAGCCAAGAAACAACACGCGACGATTCATAAGGTTCTCCTGTCGAAGATAAGCGAGGCCGGAGGACCGGAGTGTAGTCTGACGGTACAGAAAACGGCAAGCAAAAATGCGCTAAGATGCCAGCCATCAGGGAGGTCTCCTCCAAAATGAAAAATCTGCTCACGCGGTGGCTCGTCACATTTGCCGTCCTTTGCGCTTTCGCCCGGCCCGCCACACCGCAAAGCGATCTCGACGACAACGTCGACCGCAATCTTGCCGACTGGGTCGGTACCTATAAGCACCTGCATGAAAATCCGGAACTCTCTACCCAGGAGAAAGAAACCTCTGCATTCCTCGCTTCCACCTTGCGAAAGCTCGGCTACGAAGTAACCCAAAATTTCGGTGATTACAACGATCCCGCCTTGAAATCGTACGGCATTGTCGCTGTGCTGAAAAACGGGACGGGGCCCACCGTTTATGTCCGCACCGAAATGGACGCTCTCCCCGTTCGCGAAAACACCGGCTTACCTTACTCCAGCAAAGTCACCGTGAAGCGTGGCGACGGCGAAGTCGGCGTCATGCACGCCTGCGGCCACGACCTCCACATGACCGTTTTCCTCGGCACCGCCAAAATGCTCGTCGAGCAGAAAAATCACTGGAGCGGAACCCTCGTCTTGATCGGCCAACCCGCCGAGGAAACCGTCGGTGGAGCCGCAGCTATGCTTCGCGCCGGCCTCTTCCAGAAATTTCCCAAGCCCGACTATGTCCTCGCTCTCCACGACCACTACGCCGTTCCCGCCGGACAAGTCCAGTGGGTTGCTGGGCCGATGCTCTCTGGTGCCGATTCCGTCGACATCACCATCCGTGGCTTTGGTGGTCACGGAGCCGCCCCGCAAACCACCAAGGATCCCATCGTGATCGCCTCGGAATTGGTCGTCTTCCTGCAAACCGTCGTAAGTCGCGAGGAAAATCCGCTGGACCCCACGGTCGTAACCGTCGGTTCATTCCATGCTGGCACCAAGCACAACATCATCCCCGATGATGCCCACTTGCAATTGACCGTCCGCACCATGACGCCCGAGCAGCGTGAAAGAACACTGGACGCGATAAAACGAATGACCAACGGCGTCGCCACCGCCGCCGGTGTTCCGCCCGACCACGCTCCCGTCATCACCGTGTCTAAAGATGGAGTACCCGCTACCATGAACGATCCGCAACTCACGCACAAGGTGGTACCTGCGATGGAAAGGGAATTAGGCAAACAGAACGTCGTTCAGGGAAGACCCGTCATGGCCAGCGAAGATTTCAGCTTATTCGCGCTGACCGATCCAAAGCCGCCCATCATGATGTTCTGGCTGGGAGCTGTCGATCCCGCAAAGATAAAAGACGCGCAAGAGAAGGGAACTAGGCTGCCAAGCCTGCATTCCAGCGAATTCGCTCCTCTACCCGAGCCCGCGATCCGCACTGGTGTTCTCGCCATGACCAGCGCGGTCATGGCCTTGCTTCCCAAATAGTGGCTAGGCAAGGGCGTGATGCCGGGATTAGACTCAACCCAACCGAAACGCAGCAGACACTTCATCGGTCTTGGCACGATTCTCTTGCTTTGTGTCGCCGCCATGATTCTCATTTCCCCATGGACATTGCACATGGGCGGGCGCCCCACTCCTTCGCTCATCTGGCACGGCTACGGAAAAATGGCCACCGCTCATGGCGTCGACTCCACATTCTTTCTCGAACTCAATGCGCTCTCGCGCGGCACTCAGCGCGCCGCCAAACGCGCAGGCTGGACCCGCTCCGACAACATCGGCGGCACCGCCGTTCTATGCATAAACGGCGACCGCATTCCCTTCGATGTTTGGGGTAGCGTCGATGCCTGGCTCGACGCCGACGGCAGGCCCATGATTCTCCATCTCACGGCCCCCAAGGATTCACCGACCCGCTATTCCGCAACCTTATATGGTGGATGGCACGGTGGAGACCTGGGCTTGACCGACCGGGGAACGCTGGCCGCGCTTCTCGCACGCGGCAAACTAAAAAGCTCCGGCGGTTCATCCGCAACAATTCCTGAAAACCGTTCCGTTATTTTGCAGTATGCGAAACCCAGCGAATTCGAAGCGGCCTGCCGCGCCCAACCCGGAAGCGCGTTCTAACAATTACTTTGTAACCGGACTGGCCGCGGTAGGCGGTGGTTGCGCCACTGCGGGCGCCTTGGGAGCAGCCGGCTCGGCAGGCACTCCGGGCTCACTGTGTACCTTCCCGCCCGATACTTCTTTCACGATCGCGGCTGTGCGCTCTCTGCTGATCTTGCACGCCGGATCATAAATTCGGCATTGCGCCAAGGTGAACTGGCAACCGCAAGTGCACGCTTCCGCGTTGAATTTATGCATCGCTGCGGCCCGTTGCTCCGTCGTCAGCCCATCCGTATTCACACCGGGCAGCATGGTGGCCCGATCCGCATGCTTCAGAAAAATCTCCCCGGTATCCGTGAACGTCTCCACCCGCGCCGCCACCGGCAGACTCAGCAGCGCCCGCACTTCGGTTTCATACAGTGCCGGATTGAACAGTCCCACGTGTTTCTGTACGACCTTACCCTCGGCATTGATCACAAACACCGTCGGCAGCGCCGTGATTCCCCCATAAGCCATGCGTACTTCCAGACTGCTCATCGCCACCGGATAGTTGATCGATTCTGTTTTCACCACATCGCGGACGGCGCCTTGATCGTCGTCATCCACCACTACCCCGATGATTTGCAGCCGCTCCTTGTATTTCTCTTGCAACTCGATCAATCCGGGGATTTCCGCGCGGCACGGCCCGCACCAGCTCGCCCAAAAATTCAACAGGATCACCTTACCCTTGCTGGCCTCCAAGCTCACTTCCTTACCGTCCAGATCCTTCAGTCGGAAATCCGGTGCAGGATCCGGGTCGCGCACAAACTGAATCACCGGCAACTGCCCCTGTATAGGTGACGGAACAATCGCAACGGAGCCGGCCAGCGCCAACGCCGCCGGTAATCCGTAACGAAATAGCTTCGAGAAACGAAAATGCTGCGTCATGGTGGTTCTATCAGGAGAACACAAAGGAGAAGTCGTGCCAAGTTGCACCCTTAGCGGACGTTCCACCGCGCGCCAGAACGGAAGATCCTAAACCGGGCGCTTGATCCCCAGTTTCCTCATGCGCGCCTGCAGCGTGGTTCGCTTCAAGCCAAGTATCGCAGCGGCTCCACGCGGCCCCGCGATCCGCCACTCCGTTTGTCGCAGTACCTGCAAAATGTGCTGCCGTTGCGCATCGTCCAGTGTCCCGGGCTCCCCGGACGCCGTCCGCTGCACTGGTGCCGGAGCCGCAGGAACCGTCGCCGGCAGCGGTATGTCCATGCCCCCGCCGACGAACATTGGCGCAATCGCTGTTTCCTTGAATTCGGCCAACGGCACGCGCAATTCTTTCCCAGGTGACAGCAGCACCGCGCGCTCGATCAGGTTTTCCAACTCCCGCACATTGCCCGGCCAGGAGTAGTTCACCATTCCTTCCATCACCGCCGCCGGAATGTACTCCACCGTCTTGTTCTGCCGCCGGCTGAATTTCTGGACAAAATAACGAACCAGCAGCGGCACGTCTTCCGGCCGCTCCCGCAGCGGCGGAATCTGTATCGGAAAAACGTTCAACCGGTAAAATAGGTCACTACGAAACTTCCGTTCCCCCACCAGTCGAGCAAGGTCCGCGTTCGTCGCTGCCACCACGCGTACGTCAACCCGAATCGTGCGATTCCCCCCGAGTCGCTCGAATTCCTGCTCCTGCAACACCCGCAAGAGTTTTGGCTGTAATTCCAACGGCAAATCTGCCACCTCGTCCAGAAACAACGTTCCTTTGTCCGCGAATTCGAACCGCCCGATCTTTTGCGTTAACGCTCCGGTGAACGCGCCCCGTTCGTGCCCGAACAACTCAGACTCCAGCAAGCCCGCGGGAATCGCAGCGCAATTCACCTTCACGAACGTGCGTTCTCGCCGGGGGCTCAAGTTGTGAATCGCGCGCGCGATGATCTCCTTGCCCGTTCCTGTCTCGCCCAGAATCAGCACCGTGGTCGCAGCCGGCGCAGCCAGTTCCACCTGTGCCAGCGCTCGGCGTAATGCCGGGCTCTCCCCGATAATTTCGTCAAAACTGAATTCCGTGCGTATCTCTTCTTCCAGATACAGCTTTTCCACCGCCAGTTTGTCTTTCAGCGCATCGATTTCCTTGAACGCCAGCGCATTTTCCAACGCGATAGCAACCTGTGACGCCACCTGTCGTAGCAGTTCCACATCCGGTGTCGAAAAATTGTCGGGATTCCGGCTGGCAAAGTTAATTGTGCCGAACGTCCGCCCCTGCGTTGTCAGCGGCACGCAACAAACTACCTCCACTCCCTGCTCCCGCAGGAATTTCACAACCTCCGGGTGAAAGCGGTCAATCTCCGCTCCTCGCGCAATCAGCACTTCTCCTCGCGCAATCGCCTGCCCCGCCGGCGATCCTTCCAGCGAAATGGTGAACTCGGTCTTCAGTTCAGGCGTGCGCACCGGCGCATCCAGCGCATGAATCTTCAGCAATCCCGTGCCGCCATCGGCCAGCGCCAGGCTCGTGTAATCGTGTTGTATCACCGGCTTTAGCGACGACACGATCCCCTTGAACAATTCCGTCACGTCCCGCGTACTCACCAGCAAATTGTTGATTTCCAGCAGCACCTGCAAGCGGTCGCGTTCCCGCGCCAACTGCTTCTGATAAGCCTGGGCCGCTTCGAAATTCAGCGCGTTATCCACGGCCACAGCTACCTGCGCCGCCACGCGCTTCATGAAATCCACTTCGACGTCGCCCATGCCTTCCGGCACATAGCGCCCAAATCCGATTACTCCCAATCGGTGTTGCGCGGTCGTCAGCGGAACCGCCGCAAAGGAATACACCCCTTCTCCGCGAAGCCGCTGCATGAAGTCGGGGTAACGCGTTTCCTTTGAGGTGTCCAGGGTTACGAACGGCAGTTGATTCTGCCAAACCCAGCCCGAGGGACTGTTCTCCACCGGAATCTCCGACGACGGTTTCGCCTCGTACAGCTCGTCGTGAGTTTCCAGAATGTGCAACCGCATGGTGTTGCTCGCAGGGTTATGCAGCACCAGCGCCAGAAAATCGAATTGCAAAACCACGTGCAGGCGCACCGCTAGCTCATGGAACAACGCCTTCAAATCGCGCTGCTGCGCGATCGTCTCGCTGACCTCTAGCAGCGCTTCAAATTGCCGTTGCGACTGCTCCAGGTCCCCATGGCCAAACGTCCCGACCGCGAGTTTCTCCGCGTCCTGCATGAATTGCAGAATAGCATCCGCTTTGCCGGCCTCACAACCTTTACCAACAGATGCGCCAAATGCTCCATTTTCGTATACTTTCAGGCGATCGGGTGGCAAGGCTATGATCGCAATTCGTTCTCTCAAGAGCCTTTACTGCGTCGTTGTGTGCGCCGCGTCGCTCCTCCAGATCGGTGCCTGCGGTTCACAACCGAACTCGTTCTCGGCAAACTCGCTTCCGTCAAGCCGACCCAACATAACGCCCGTCCCGCCCGCCTCCTCCGATCGTTATGACCTCCAACGCGACGAAGCACGCGGCGGCCACACCCTAAAGAAACACGTCGCTCGAACCGATGACCAGTTGCGCGCTCGCCTCATGCACGAACGCAACATCTCGGCTGCATCCACTTGGACCGACCGTGCGATTGCCGAAGAGACCGTGGCACAAGCCCTGCAAGCCGACCATCGCCGCGTCGATGCCTGGACGCAGCGCGGTTATCCTCGCGCAAACCTGGCTCTCCATTTCGATGCTGCACGACCCATCGGCCGCAGCTTGCAACGAGGATCGGATCACGTCGTGGACTGTAATAGCGCCGTAGTTGTTCTTCGCGCTGACGGTCCTGACAGCTTTTATGTGCTGACCACTTATCCGGAGGCTCGGCAATGAGGCATGACTCTGAACCGGCACTCACCGATTTCGATCCGGACGATTACGCCGCACTGCGAGAATTCTTTCCCGCCTATCTTCATCAGGACTTCGCCGACGAATACGGCACCCCACAACAAGCCGTGAAGGAATTCCTCCAGGAAGCAAGCGGGGACGAAATTGACCAGGTCCGGGACGAGTGGCACCTATTGCGAAAGTCCCTCCGCAAACGCCCTTTTTCAGAGATGCAAAAAGCCATGAAGCGCTTGGGATGTGCCTGGGTTCCGGAAAATGACACTCAGCTCAAAGGCTTGGACTCCGCCTTCGGGGACACCAAGTGATAGCCTCATCCTTCGCTCCGTCACTACCTTTTAACATTCCCGTAACACTACCAACCGCAAGATGTCCCAAACTCCCTTCCTTTTCCTGGGGTGTGCCATACACAAGGCTTCGTTCATTCGAGTCCTCCTCCTCTACCTGTTCCCTTTGCTGATCGCCTCGGCTTCGCCGCTCTGCGCGCAGCTCCCGTTCTACACGGACGATCCGGCGGTCACCGAAGCGGGTGTGCTCCATTTCGAATTCTTCAACGAATACGATGGACTGCAGTCCTCGGAATTCCCCGACCTTCGGCAGAATACCGCCAACTTCAAGGTCAACTACGGCCTCAAGCACAACCTCGAACTCGACCTTGATTTCCCTTACCTCAGCATCTATCGCGCACCCGGATCTCCTTCCTCGGCCGGGTATGGCGACACCGACTTGGGCATCAAGTGGAACTTCCATCGCGCTTCGCCCGGTTCGTGGGTCCCCGCCCTCGGGGCCAGTTTCTATGCCGAATTCCCCACCGGCGACAGCCATAACGGACTCGGCTCCGGCCTGACCGACTACTGGCTGAACTGCATTGCACAAAAGCCGTTCACGCCTAAGACCAGAATGAACGTGAACTTAGGTTTCCTTTTTGCCGGCAACACCAGCACCGGCGCCATCGGCATCCAGACCACTCGCGGTCATGTCTTTACCGGCGGGCTGTCCCTCCTGCACGATTTCACGCCGCGCCTCACGCTTGGCATTGAAGCTTACGGCGGTGTTGCCGACACCTCCGGGTTAGGCCACACCCAACTCCAAGGTCTCCTCGGCGGTACCTTCGCCATCCGCAACGGTCTCAATTTCAGTTTTGGCCTGCTAGGCGGCAAGTATGAAGCTAGCCCTAGAATCGGCGGCCAGATCGGATTTTCTATGGACTTCCCCACAGTTTTTCGTCGTTCCAGCGATACGGAAACTGCAGTCGCCACTTCAACAAAAAATATTTTAGAATCGACCGCCACACGGAGGAGCTTTCCATGACTTGCAAACCTGAAATCCTGCGGAGCGTCCCCCTTTTTGCATTGCTCGACGATGACGAGACCGAGGTCCTCGCGGGTCAGGTCGAAGTGAAAACCTTCGCTGCACGCGAGAGAATCTACAAAACTGGCGACCCCAGCCAGCACGCCTATGTCATCATCTCGGGTAAAGTCCGCGTCACCACCGTCGATGAAGATCACCAGGAAGTCGTCGTCGATGAACCCTCCAAAGGTGATTTCTTCGGCTTCGCCTCCATGTTGGATAAAACCGCCCATCAGACGACCGCTGTGGCCGCCGAGGAGTCCGTCTGCCTGGAAGTCTCGCGCGACGACATTGCCGTTCTGCTCCAACGAAAGCCGCACGCCGGTATGGACCTGCTCACCACCCTCGGTCGACAATTCCACGCCGCGCAACAACTCGTCCGCCTCCGGGCAAATCGTAATCCCAACGAAATTATTGAAGAGAAGTCCACTTGGGGCGAACGTATCGCGGATTCCGTGGCGCGCTTCGGCGGCTCCTGGACCTTCATCTCCATCTTTGTCGTCTTTATGATCGTATACACGATCATCAATATCTTCCTTCACGAGCGCGCCTGGGATCCCTATCCCTTTATTCTTCTGAACCTCTTCCTCTCTATGCTCGCCGCCATTCAGGCTCCCGTCATCATGATGAGTCAGAATCGTCAGGACACGAAGGACCGCCTGCGCGGCGAACTCGATTTCGACGTGAACCGCCGCGCAGAATCCGAAATTCAGGGTCTCTCCCGCAAGCTGAACCTCCTCGACGAAAAAATCGACGACCTCAGCGAGCTCCTGCGCAAAAACGGCGCACGCTGACTCAACAAGTTCCGGAAAGAGTGCTCGGCATCGCAGGGTCGCAGCTCTAACGTTTACCTTAATCTAATGGAGCCTCCGACCACGCTGGCGCGCAAGCCCCACCACCAAACCAAATTGTGCATCGCCAGTCCCTACGCTAGAATGGAACCTACCTCGCTGCGATCCAGCAGCAGCACTAGGCCCGTAGCTCAGTTGGTTAGAGCGCTACCTTGACACGGTAGAGGTCTGGGGTTCGAGTCCCCACGGGCCTACCATTTCTCTTTTAACTGCAACTACTTAGAAGCGTCCTTCCGTAACGTAACGATTGAACGTAATGATTGGAGCCGCCCAACTCTCTCCATGGCGTCGCGCTGTGATTGTGGAATGAGGTGTGCGTAAATCTTGAGAGACGTCCTCACATCCGCATGTCGCATCTGACTTTGCAGCACGGTCACAGGCACAGCGTTCTCCACTAGTTCAGTTGCAAGACCGTGTCGGAACGCATGAAGCCCCGTGTTATCGCTTGGAATCCCTAGCCTTTTCAGTACTGGTTTGAGCCCATTCACCACTACGTTCTTCCTCGTGCGAGGCTTACCGTCTTTTTTTGACGGGAACAGGAGCCTGCTTGAATTTGGTTTCCAGACTCTCAAAATGTAGTTCCTCAGCACTTCTTCCAGTGCGGACGGCATTGGGAGTAGCGCGACGGAACCTGCTGTCTTGGGTTGGCGGATTTCGCGTGTCGTATCGTCTGCCGCCTTATTCACGCATATTGTCTTTTTGTCGAAGTTCAAGTCGTCCTGCGTGAGCGCGAGAAGCTCCCCAGCTCGCATTCCGGTCATCCATGCGAGCGAGAAGATTGTCTTAAATGGCTCACGCGCTCCCGCGATGATAAGCGTCGCCTGCTCACGGGTGAAGAAGGCGATGGGTCTGCCGCGCGAGGTTGAACCGAGTTGAAGGTCTGGAAAGCTAACCTTAGTCACTCGCATGCCACACTTCCCGGCGTATTCGAGAATCGTGAACACGGTCCCCAGGATGTGGAGTGTGGTCTTATGAGAGACCGCCTTACGCAGATCCGTTGCGAATTGTTGCAGCGCATCGACGTTCATCTCGAGCAATACGGAACGACTGAAGCGCGGCATGATGTGGTTCTTCAAGTACGATTCACGCGCTCGCACGGTTGAGGGTGACAAGTTTGGCGCAATTGCATGCCGCCATTTGTGAACCGCGTCGGCAAAAGTCTGCCCCTTAATAAGGGGCATGACACTGCCTCGCGACCGGTTGACTTCTTCCATGATCCGCGCGTGTTCGCGATGTGCGGCACGCTCGCTCATCTGGTTGAGGTTCCCTAGGAACCGCTTCACTTGTTTGGTTGCAGTCGTCCCGTCCGGACGGGCCGCGTCAACATAGTGCACGCTGTACATTCCACCGTTCTTCTCAATCACAAAACTGCCTCGTTGAAACCGTCGCCTTGGCACTGGACCTCTTCTGCCAGGAGTAGGCGGCGTTGCAGCTACAAGAGTATTAGTGGATTGCGGAGCGCACAAGAATTGCTTTGTTGGGTCCAAAGAATACACGCTTATAACGGAATCGCTGTTGACTGCTCAGGAATGTTTAGGCGTCTCAAATCCGAATGCGAATGCTCACTTCAATAGTCAGGTGTGTACCAAGCGAACTGAACGTCCAAAAGAAACACTC
>Ga0335076_10001070_pt1 | contig 26145 bp, 27 predicted proteins | sample Lox_Sample_25_FD_206717 | JGI IMG/M metagenome (GOLD analysis project Ga0335076, IMG submission 206717) | Soil microbial communities from Loxahatchee National Wildlife Refuge, Florida, United States - Lox_Sample_2.5 | ecosystem: Environmental > Terrestrial > Soil > Wetlands | place: USA... | reverse complement strand
TCAGCCTCGATCGGCAGCGCGGCCAGCACCGAAGTTGGAAAACTGGCCGACACCGAGCGCTTCAGTTCGGCGCTGCCAGTCTCCGCGCGGAATCCCATATTTTCCTGGATCACCAGTACCCGCGTGCCAGCCCGCTGGAAGCGGCATACTTTCGATCCCGCAAATGAGCTGCGGTCGGCAAATACGGTGGTCGATCCGATCCCACTGCCCATACTGGTGAAGTACAGGAACTCGCGGGAAAGTGAGTCTGGAGACAGTTCGAAAAGCACTTCTCCCTTCTTCTCATCCCAGTAGTAGGTCAGGAAGCCGGCATGCTTGTCGAGCCCGGCCAGGCGGTTCGAAATAGCGGCCGCTTCCGGAGTATGGGACGGCTCCTGGGCAACGAGTTGAGCGCTTAACCAGAGGGCTAGAACCAGTAGGCAGACGGCTTGCTTCATAGGCTTTGTCTTATACAACAGGCGAAGGGCATCCTCAAAGCGGCCTTGCACCAGTGTAGCGCCAATCGCCCAAATCCGCGCCACACAAGGTGAATGGACGCTGCTTCCCGGTTCCGCTAGAATCAGGGGTTTTCATTGCCCGGAGGGCGCATGGCACTCATCCAATTCACCCGTAACCACAACGATCATTCCACCGATAAGGGTTTCCAGTTCGAGTTTTTCTGCGACCGCTGCGGCAACGGCTTCATGAGCGAGTTCAAGACCTCGGCCACTGGCTTTGCGTCGAGCGCCTTACGAGCCGCCGGGGGCTTGTTCGGGGGGATCCTTGGAGAAGCTGGCTCCAGCGCTTACGAAATCGAGCGCGCCGTGCTTGGTCCAGCCCACGACAAGGCCTACCGAGCCGCTATCGAGGAAGCCAAGCCTAACTTCCGCCAGTGTCCGAAATGTTCGCACTGGGTGTGCCAGGCCACATGCTGGAATGCCAAGCGTTCTCTGTGCTTCGATTGCGCCCCGGACATCGAAACCGAATTAGCATCCGCGCAGGTGCAAACCACTGTCGAACAGCTGAAAGAGAAACTTCGGAACCAGGATCTCACCAAGGATCTGGACCTGACCAGCGAAGCGGCCGCGCTGTGTCCTTCGTGCGGCGCGCGCACCCAGGGCGCAAAATTCTGTCCCGAGTGTGGCAAGCCACTGCGGCCAAAGAACGAATGCGCGCGCTGTGGCACGAAATTCGAAGCCGGAACCAAGTTCTGTCCGGAGTGCGGCAATAAGGTGGGCTGACTACATGCCCGCTTTCGACGGAAGATTCCAATATTCGGGCCCGGGGACCAGCCAGGAGGGACCGTGCCGCGTGCAGTTTGACGCGCAGACGTTCACTCTCACCCCTCAGCAGGGAGTTCCCATTGCCTTCGATCTGGGCGATCTGGATGCCGTCGTCAAGGGCGATTGGGAACTTCGCCTGCCTCTTTACACGGGCCGCGCCATTCTGCTTCGCCAATTCGGCAAGGCGTTTGAGGACTTATGCCGCGACCTGCTGGAAGCCTATCGCAAGCGCGCCGTTCAGTGTCTGTTGCTCGAAGACCTTGAAGAGATTGAGCGTTTTACCGGCACCTTTGAGCTGACCGCTGCGGGCAGAGCCTCGCGTTCCGGCCCCGCCGAATTTCGCCTCTACAAAAGCAATCTCGCGGTGCTGCCCACTGCCGAGCAAGCCTTCCAGTGGCGACTGGCGGACCTGGACACCGTCCGCTTTGACCCTGCAAATTACGAGGTTGTCCTCGAGTGCGGCCCGGACCGGCTGAAGGCCACTCGTCTGGCCAAGCGTACCGAGGAATTTGCTTCCAGGGTCCGCGACGCAATGGCCCACACGGCGACCCGCAGCGCGCAATCGCTGCACGCCGTTTTTCCCTTCCTCAGTCCCGACCAACTTCAGGCAACCGTCAGCCTGATGAAAGAAGGGCGAGCCGTTCCGGTATCGAAGCTAGAAGCCATTCATCCCAAAACTGCGGCGGCACTTACGTCAAACGCCGTGGACAAAGACCTCAAACCCTATTATGAGCACCTGCTCAGCCGTACCGCGACCGGGATGCTATACGCCGGATTCAAGCTGATCCGACCGGAGGACAAAGGCGGCGCAGACACCTCGTCCGAGACCGGCGGGGGCTCAGAGAGCTCGTCCGACGCCGAAGATATCGTCGGCGCGCCTGACGCCGACCCTGACGTGCCCCAAGCACTCTACTGGTTCTTCTTTCCTATCGCCGCCAGCCCGGGTGCAAAACAGGCGGCTAACCTAGTCGCCTGGGAAGCAAGTTCAAGCTCAGGCCGCGCCACGTATTTTTTTCGCCTGACCGATCCCGCGCAGCCCGCGCAACTACAGGATCTGGCATGGGTAGAGACGGCGATCCGGCACCTGAACCGGGTGCTGGGCATGCTCAACTTCCGCCGCCGGCCGCTTTATCTCTCTGAGGATGAACTCGCCATGAATCCGCAATTTCACCGCTACGCCATCGCCGCGCGCAGGATTCCCGAACTGCGCCAGGTGCGGGCAAACCTGCTCGGTCGCGCCTTGCACAGCTCCGTGGACGAGTGGCAGACGCAGGTGGCTTCCATTCTGGGCAAGGCGGGACTGTAAGCAGAGTTTGTCCCTCGCGCCCTGGCAAAGAAGGCCAGCGGAATTTTTGCGGCAGAGTGGTCAGCAGCCCTCGGACTCTTCCTCGCTCGGACTAGAAAATGAACCTCACTCCAATTTGCGCGGCAAAGGGAATGCCGACGGTTGTGCCCGGGCCAAAGAAGTCTCCCAACGCTCCGGCCGGCTGGCGCAACTGGTTGATGCTGGTGATGGGGGCTAGCCTGGTGCAACCCGCGTCCAGGCACAAGTGAGTCACATTCCCCGCATCCACCTCGGAGGGGGGAACGTTTAACGCGCCGATATCGGCGATGTAATTGTTGCCGGGATTGTTGCGATTGAAGAGGTTGAAGAACTCCACGAAGGGCATCAGCGACCAGCGATCGTTAAAATTGATCGGGCGCGCTATGCGCAGGTCGACCTGCTGGTAGGGCCGGCCACGGAACTCATCCAGCGAAGTTTGCACTCCGTTGATCACGGCGCGGTTGTCGGCGGGATCTCCGAGGCCGTTGACATCGGTACCAGTTCCCAGGGTGTAAGGACGGGCGCTCTCAAATTGCGCCAAGGTTGAAATCTCGAATCCTCCGGGAGTGTGGTAAATGCCAGCGAGCACGAAGCGATGGCGGACATCTTCTCCCGACGGACCGTAGTCTCCCGGGCCAAATGCATTCAGTGGATTGCAGACACCGTTCACGTAGTCAAAGAGCTCGCCGACCACGCATCCCCAGGTTTTCGCGGTTGCAAGAGTGTAGTTGGCGATCAGATTGAATCGGCGGGACACATTGCCCTGCAGGTGGATGGCAAGCGCATCGTAACTGGAACGGTTATCGGTTTTGAAGAGGGTCACATCCGGAACCAGATCCTGGTTCGCTGGGTTCGGAGCAAACAACGTGAAGCCGGCGGTGTAGTTGTAGGCGCGATAGGCGTGAACTCCGTTCTCGTGAATCCAGTCAGCACTCACACTCCAATCAGCGTTAAACGCATGCTGAACCCCAGCCGTAGCGTGCAGGGCATAAGGGGTCTTGTAGTGAGAATCGATGATCGCGCCAGCCCCTCCGTCAGCCGACCCGGGCAGGCATCCGGCGTCTCCTGGATTGATGCAGGGTCCCGGAGGCACATTCACTGCATTGAAGGCGTTCACCCAGCCGTTTTGCGCCAGATCGTTGTAATAGATGCCGATGCCGGCGCGAATTACGGTATTGGCGCTCTGGCCGAGAGCGTAGGCCAATCCCAACCGCGGTCCAAAGGCGGCGCGATAATCGTGGGGCGCCGAATTCACCAGCGGAATCTGGAGAGCCTTCAGCGTCAGTAGTGCAGGGTTTTCTGACTGAGAACGGCCGGATGCGTCGAACAGTCCGAACGTCGTGTCGTAGCGGAGGCCATAGTTCACTGTCAGTCGCGGCGTGGCACGCCAAGAATCCTGAGCGTAGAGCCCGAGACGCTGCACATTTTGCGAGAACCTGCCATCGCCGGCCGGGGTAGGCGTGCAGGCAACATCGGCAGGCGGGTTGGTGCAAGTCAGATCAAAGTAGAACTGGGAGGGATTTGCCGCATAGAAGCTGGGATCATTGGAATATTGCAGCAAGGTTTCGGCCGCGCCAGACAAGGCGCCGCTCAGCACTGGCTCGTGGATGAAATTGATCCCGAACTTTGCGGTGTGGCTTCCCATCGAGTGGCTTACGTCATAGCGGAACTGGTATTTTTCCTGGTTACGCAGCACCGGGAAAGCGGTGATCGGCGTAGCAAATTGATTGTCGCCAAAAGTCTCAAAGCCTGAGATGGTGTGAAAGGTTGCGCTAAATGGAAACGCTAGCGCAAACCCCAGGTCGGAATTGCGCGATTCGGTGTGATGCAGTCCACTGGCATCGAAAGTAAAGGTTCCCACCCAGGTTGGACCGAAGTTGTAGGTGTTGCCGATAACCATGTTCAGGTAGTTCGAACCCGAGGTCGCTCCAGTCGAGGGCAACGTGGCTTGCTGTACCAAATCGTTGTTCGTGGTGTAGTTGTCGATGGCCGCGCGCAGGAACCACTGCGACTTGGGAGACTGAAGCCAGTCAAAGCGCACGAGTCCCAGATAGTCGCGAAAAGGCACAGAAACGTGGTCGGGAACCGGGATTGAACTCACTCCCGGAATCAGTCCTTGCGACGCTAGCGAAGCCAAGGCGCCGAATTCCGCAATGCTGTTCGGGCTATAGGAGATGCTGGCGTCTTCATGAACGCCTTCGAACGATGTGAAGAACCAGAGCTTGTCCTTCGCGATCGGTCCCCCGAGGGTGGCCACGTAGTTCTGGCGTGAGAAAGGCTGCTTGCGTTCGGGATCGGGATTGTCAATGGGATAGCGGGCCGTCATACCGGAGCTCCGATCATAGAACGCTCCCAGGCCATGCCAGTCGTTTGTTCCCCGGCGCGTAGTAATGACCACCGAGCCGCCCACCGTTCGTCCGGTGTCAGCATCTTCCTGAGAGGTGCGAACCGCGAATTCCTGAATCGCATCCGGTGAAAAATTCTGCAGGAAGCCTCCGATGTAATCATCGGAGTTGTCGCCACCATCCACCGAAAGATCGACGTTAAGGCCAGAACTCCCGCCAAATGAAACCGCCGTAATACGGGCCTTGGTCGGGTCCGAGGGTTCAACCGGTTCGGTGCCGGGCGCCAGGTAGGCGATGTTGGCAAAGCTCCGATGAGCAAGGGGTACGGTGTCCAAATCTCGCGACGTGACGACGGCCTTCTGCACCACGCTGGAGACATCGATGGGCTGGGTCGTGATCGAGGACGGCTGGCCTTGGACTTTAACCGTTTGCTGAACCACTGCTGGCTTAAGAGTCACCAAGGTCTCGGTCACCGAGCTGACGACGACCGAAACATCCGATTTTGCGTCCGCAAACCCCGAAGCGCTGACCGACGTCGAGTAGGTCCCCGGAGCCAGATCGTCAATACGAAACTCCCCGCGACTGTCAGTGACGGTTCGGCCCTCCACCGGGGTGTCGGCGAGGCGAGCGGTGATGGTGGCGGATGAAATTCGGCGCCCGCTGGTATCCTCCACTGCGCCACGGATCGCGCCTTTGGGATTTTGTCCGGCCGCGAGAGTAACCAGCCCCGAGACCAAAACCAGCCAACCAAATAAAGATTGCCGAGAAAATATTTCTAAGCCAGAGATTCGCTGGCGCGGAAAAACGCAGGAGTTCGTAGGAGAATCAATACGCCGCATGGCATGCCCTCGAATGAGAGAACCTAAGTTCTTTACGATATTTGTGAGCGGGTCCTCTTGCCGTGGAATACCCGAGCCAAGCTGCGGAAGCCGGCGGCCTTCGCTACGGACCAACTCGAACAGTCCCCGCAGAGTATGTGGCGAACGCTGGCTACTACCATAGATCGTACAGTCCCGGCCAGGTTCTAGAGCGAGGAGGAAACGCATGCTCCGGCCATCCAGCGGGGATCGGGATGGGATACGCGCTAGGTTAGATAGTCGAACAGATTCAGCTGCGAAACTCGACCGACCGCCTCAAGTGTGGCCGAACGCGCGTTCTGCGTGTTTACCAGGTTGCTGGCTGCGGCCGCGAGATCCGCCCCGCCCACGTCGTTTTGCTGCTGGCTCAATTGCAGTTTTTCCGTATTCAGGTACGACTGCTGTCCTTCGATCTGGTTCACGGCATTCCCGTAGAAAACCCGTTGCCCGGTCACGAAGTCGAAGGCCGCTCGAACGCCAACCACCGCCGCATCCATCCCGGTACCGTTCTGAAGCGAGGTCACCAGATCAGTGACTGCCTGAAACATGTCGCTTCCGGGAGCCATGAAGATCTGCGTTCCCGGCAGGTTGGTCTGCTGGGACAGTCCCTCGCCAATCGTCACGTAATTGACCTGGGTATTGCCGTCGTAACGCACCCCGGACGTTTGCGTGGGGTCGACCACGAAAGGCTGCCTCTGAGTCTCGGTGCCGGCAAATACAAAGCGTCCTTGGAAAGACAGATTTGCGAGGCTCACCAACTGGTCGCGGATGCCGCTGACTTCCTGGGCCAGGGAAGCACGATTGGCATCGGAAAGGGTGCCCGTCGCTCCTTCCACTCCCAGGCTGATGGCTCGCTGCAGCGCAAGAACGACGGAGTTCAGCGTCGAGTCTGCCGTCTGTAGTTGGTAGCTCAAGCTGGAACTGGTTTTGAGGAACTGATCGACTTGCGCGCTTTCCGCCTGATTTTGTACCAGCACCGCCGCCGCCGCGGGATCGTCGGATGGGACATTCACCCGCCGGCCCGAGGACATCTGCAACATGGCATCCTCCACTTCGCGCTGGGTACGTTGCAAAGCATCCAGCAAACCGGGTGTAGGATTTGGATTCACGCGCATAATATTCAGTACCTCCCTAGATCGACAGCCACTTGCGTCATGTCGCTTATAGTGGTGATCATTCGGGCAGCTGCATCGTAGGCCTGCTGGTAACGAATCATGTTGGCTGCTTCCTCATCCAGCGAAACGCCGGAAATGCTGCCTCGCTGATCCTCTAATTGACGTAGGATGAGCTGCGAAGCATCCAGGTCGGCAGTCCCGTTAGAGACATCGCTGCCCACCCGAAATACCAGGTCCGCGTAGAAATCCACGGGCGTGCGCCCCCCGGCAATGGTCTGATTCTGCACGTCGGAGAGCAGCGCCAGATTGCCGTTACTTCCCGGGCTTCCGTCGGAGCTGGCTGCCAAGAGCACCGGATCGCTGATATTGAGGGCAAAGGTGCCCGCCGCCCCCTGTCCTCCCACCGGGGGCGGCACGAATAGATCGCCGCCCGGGTTGCCGGAGAGATCAAAGCCTTGGCGGTGCGCGGCATTTTCGGCCGTTGCCAAGCTTGCGGCCAGCGTATCCAGGTCATTCAGAATTCCCGGAATCTTCTGATCGCGAGCCTGCAGCAAGCCAGCAATCTCGCCGCCGGACAGGGTGCCGGTAATGTCCGTTCCCTGGGAGAATATGTGCTGCACCCCAGACGGGTCCATCTGCACCTGCAAGTCAAAGCTCTTCTGGTCAGTCACCAGCACCGTGCCATTGGCCGTGGTCAATGAAATACCGTTGTCACTTTGAATCACGGAAACGTCAATCAGCGACGAGAGCTGACGGATCAGCGTGTTCCGCTGATCGACGAAATCACTGGCTTCCTGATGCAGGTTCTCCAGCGAGTGAATCTGGCCGTTCACCTTGGCAATCTGCTGCGTGAGCACGTTAACCTGATCCACCGCCTGACCCACGTTAAGATCAAGACTGGCTCGCTGCGATTGCAGATTCTTGGTAGCGCTGCGGAAGGAAGCGGTCAAGTTGCCAGCGGAAGTAAGCACCGCCTGGCGCAGCGAAAGGCTGGCGGGATCGGTGGAGAGCTGGTTCAGGCTATTGAAGAAATCCGACAGCCTGCTGCCGATATCGTTGGCCGTACCGCTGAACATCACTTGCACCTGGCTCAGCGCCGAAACCAGAGAGTCCAACTGGCCCTGCTGCTGGGTTTCGTCGTTGAGCCGCAATTCCAGGATCGGGTCGCGCAAGCCTTCCAGTTTTTGCAGCACGACGCCTGAGCCGAAGGTCAGTGGCGGAACTACCACCGGATCCCCCTCGACAAACACCGGACGCTGTCGCGAATATCCAGGCGTGTTGGCATTGGCGACGTTGTTGGTGGTGGCTTCCAGGGCTCCCTGATTGGCCAACAGGGCACTGACCGCGATGTACATGCTTCCAAAAAGGCTCGCCATAACTCACTTCCTCAAGGCCATTGCCGAAGACGGACCTTCCGCCGATTTCATAATGCTGTAGGAGCCCGAACAACTCGCCAGCACGTTGACCAGCAGCGCCATCGATCGCCGCGCGCGACTCAACAGAGCGGCGTGCACCCGGCTCTGATGCCGTACATCGGATTGCACTCGATCGAATTCTTCCAGCAGGGCTGCCCAGCGCGGATCCGCTTCAAGGTCGAGGCACTCTTGCGGCTGCGCCAGAATCCGGGCAGAACCGGGATCCTCGGCGATGGCTCCTAATTGCTGGCAGAGCTGCGCCTGGCGCTCCGTGTGGGCTTCAAGTGCCGCGACATCCAGGGCCAGCAACGCGGCTTGGGCGGCCATCAGCGACCTCGCCAATTGCTGCATCAGGGCGATGCGGCTCTGCAAACGCGCCAAGCCGGCAGACGGATCTGGTTTCATGGAATCAGGCTAAACTATCGATTTTGTGGGGAGACTCTTCCAAATCATCTGGCGACTCTTGCGCGGGACGCCGCGGTGCGGGAGCGGGACGGCGCCGCGACTTAGAGGACGCATCGCGCCGCGGCTGCTGGCTTTGGACGCTGGCGGTGTTCGCCGCCGGTTCCAGCCGCTCCATCGAGAGATCGCTCATGGGTTCTTCCACTAGCCGCTCACCGCAGTGGGTTCGATCCCGTCGTCATCTCGGAAATCATGGCGTCGGCGATCTGATCGCTGCCCACGTTGTATCCACTCTGCTGCACCACCTGCCGCAAGCCTGCGACTCTCTCTTGACGAACGTCAGGAAGCTGATTAACTCCCGACTCCAAGCTCAGCATGCGTCGCCGATCGAGCGACAGCCGGGCCTGGTCGCTACCCGATTCGGATGGCGCCGACGCCGAACCACTCGCATGCGGAGTACGCCGCGCCGGCTTCTGGTTATCAGCGGCTTGCGAGACCCTGGTGTTTAAGTCGATTCTCATAGTGTCTTCCTCGCCGTTATTCCGGCTTGCAATTCAACCATCATGGGCCCGTTAAAATCCTTTAATGGCACCCTAACCCGCTTCCGATCTGGCGAGGGGCTCATCTTTCCCTTCTGATTTTATCGGCGGCGGCCAAGAAAACTTTACCGCCCTAAGGGTCGTGCCGCGGCCTCCCGATCTGACGTAATCTGCTGTGATTTCAGCAAACTACGCGTTATCAACCGCGCGATGCCCAAGCCCCCGCGGGCGGCCAGCGCCGAGGCTAAGGCCTCAGTGCCGAGGTACTGGTAGTTGTCCGCGCCCGCATCTGTGGCCTCACCCGGTACGGCCGAAAGACTTTTCTCGAGCGAGCGCAGCATTTCTCCCAGAAGCACCGACTCAAAGTCTTGGGCGGCGCGGAAGACCTTTCGCGCCGGATCGACCGCCCCGGGTGCACTCTCAGCCAGTGGCAGAAGTGGGGCAAGGCTCGTCATCAGATCACCTCCAGATCGGCTTCCAGGGCGCCCGCCGCTTTGAGCGCCTGCAGCACCGCAATCACATCGCGCGCCGTCGCTCCTATGGTCTGCAGTCCGTTGACCAGTTGCTCGACGCTTGCCCCTTCGTTCAATTCAATACGCCGAGCCGCCTTCTCCTCCGTCTTAACGGTCGGCTGGGCTATGACTTCGGTCTGGCCTCGGGAAAGCGCCTCGGGCTGAGAGACCCCGTATTCGGTGGCGATCTCGATCGAAAAATTGCCGTGCAGGATCGATACCGCGCCCAAGCGGACGTCCTTGCCCATGACCACCGTGCCGGTACGTTCATTGACCACCACCTTGGCGCGGCGGCGTACCTCGATCGCCAGACTCTCGACTCGCGCCAGCAACGCCGGCAAGCTGGAAGCGCCAGCTCCGATGGGATCGATTTCGATCCGGCGGCTGTCATCGGCGGAAGCGATGGGGCCTGCGAATTCGCGGTTGATCGCCGCCACGACATTTTCCGCGGTGCTGAAATCCGGCTCGCTCAACAGCAGCGACAAACGGGGCAGGCGCCTGAGGTCGAGCGCCGCATCCCGTTCCACCAGGCCGCCGCCGGGAATGCGCCCTACCGTCGGGTGATTTACCTGCTTGGTATTGCCCGCGCCGCCGGCGCTGTAGCCACCCACCGTCAGCGGTCCTTGGGCCGCGCCGTACACCTGGCCGTCCGCGCCGTACAGCGGAGACAACAGCAGCAGTCCGCCTTCCAGACTCTTGGCATCTCCGATGGAGGAGACGGTCACATCGACCCGCGTGCCGGGCCGCGCAAATGGTGGAAGGTTGGCGGTAATGAAAACCGCCGCCACATTGTTGACCCGGGCGGTTCCGGCAGGAATCTGCACGCCCATGCGTTGCAGGACGCTGGCCAGGGTTTGCATGGTGAACACCGTCTGGCGGCGGTCGCCGGTGCCATTCAGTCCCACCACCATGCCGTAACCGATGAGCGGATTGTCGCGCACGCCCTCGACCGATGCGATGTCCCCGATCAAGGCCGTGCGTGCCGGCTCCTCCACCGTCCAGACGGGCAAAGCCAGCCACAGCAAAACCATGGGTGCCAACAGGAACTGTCTCATGACCTCTCCTTAGAATCCCACGATGCGCAGCAACCAGCGCATCCACGGCGTAGGCGGACGGGTACCATCGCTGACCACGCCTCTGCCTTTCAGCTCCAGTTCCAGATTTCCAATCGCGTTCGAAGACACACTATTGTCCGGAGCGACATCCCCGGGCCGCACCAGCCCGCGCACCAGAATGGTCTGGTGCTCGTTGTTCATGGTGATTTCTCGTTCCGCCTCGACCACCATCACGCCGTTCGACAGCACCGCGGCTACCCGTCCGGCAAGGCTGGTGCGCAAGCTGGAATCGGACGTGGCTTGGGCCTTGCCCGAGAGTGTCTGCGAGGATGTCGGGGAAAAGATATTCTGCACCCCGGTGGTGCTGATGTGCCCGGCGAGACCATTGATGCCGGAACTGGCGGTTAGACTGCGATCGGTAGCCACATTTCCCGTGTTGGAGGCTTTCACATCCTGCACCACCAGAATGGTCAGCAGGTCGCCAACTCGGGCGGCCTTGTAGTCGGTCGAGAGATACGCCAACTTGCCGGAATCGATCCACAGGCTGCCGGTCGTGGTGGGACGGAGATCGGGTGCCTGGGAATCATTGCGGCGAATATAGTCGGCCAGATTCTCGCGCTGAATTTTCTTTTGCCGCGCCCAGCCGCCGGATGCGAGCAAAAGCAGAGTCAACACACATAAGCACAGACGACGCAGCATCACTGCCAAACCTCCCGCTAGAATTGAGCGTGCAGCTGGCCCAAACCGGTCACCTCGGCCGCGAACACCCGCCGGTTCACGGCATCGCGGGCGCGGACTTGCTGCCCGAGCGCTCCGCGGGTCAAGCTGATCACCTGCAATACGATTCGCATGCCTCCCCCTTCCAGCATCAGAGTGGCCGGCTGTCCAGCTCTGATCAGGATGGGACCTGCGGAGGAAGGTCGCCCCGCGCTAGAACCGCCGGCGCGGACCGTGGCTCGCGACGTTGCGGCGACCAAAGCATTCCCCTGAAATGCCTGGCGCAGCGATCGTGTCGCTGGCATGGTCGTCAGAAAAGGGTTGCATGGATGGTCAGGTGTGCAGTCCAGGTCGAACTCCATCAGGTTCCGCAGGGGATTGAGACGCGCCTGGCGAACTTCGATTCGGGGATCTTTACGGACCGTAGAAATCCCAGCTATGCCCCCCAGCGCTGTCGCTGGTGGAATTTCTTTTGAGTCCAGTCCATGCTGCACCAGGTAGGCGACAATTGCAGACCACGCCTGCTCCCGATTCACCGGCCATCCGGGGCGGTAGAGGACGAGCTCCGGCGGAAAGACCAGCTGTCGGGCAATGTCGGGCTCGGCTTGGAGCTTCTCCGCCAAGTCCGCACCGGCCAGCACCCGCCGGCTGCCGACCTCCGGCCCGCGGCAAACCTCAATGACGGCGGCTGACGCCCGTAATTCCGGTCCAGCGTTTTCGGACAACAAATCCGCGAGGTACACCCGGTCGTTGCGCACGCCCACCAACGGTCGGAGCGCCACCCGTCCGCCAGCTGCCGCGAACGCGAGGGCGCCGCTGCAAACCGCACCCCACACCAGCCAGCGCAGAAAAAATCTCAGAGCCATGGCATTACCGTCCCAGGTTATTTACCTGCTGGAACATCTGATCGGCGGCATTGACGACCCGGGAGTTGGCCTCGTAGGAGCGCTGCGCCAGGATCATCTGAATGAATTCGTCGACCACGTTGACGTTGGACTGCTCCAGCATGCCCTGCTCGACTGAGCCCAGGCCTTCACTTCCGCCCGGGGTGCCAACGATCGGATCGCCCGAACCGGTAGTCGCAAGAAACAGATTCTTGCCGATGCTGTTGAGACCGCCCGGGTTGGGAAACAGCGCCAGTTGGACATTGCCGACCTGCTGGGCTGCCTGCTGTCCGGGCTGAGTGACGCTGACCGTACCGTCCGAGCCAATGGTGATCGAGGTCGCACCGGTGGGAATGGTGATCGAAGGTTCGATGGGATTGCCGTCCGCGGTCACCACGTTGCCTTGGGCATCGAGATGAAAAGCGCCGCTACGCGTATAGGCCGTCTCTCCCGAGGGTAGTGTGACCTGAAAGAATCCCTGGCCTTCGATCACCACATCAAGCGGATTCCCCGTCGTGGCGAAGTCTCCCTGCTGCTGAATGATCTCCGAAGCCGCCGAACGGGTGCCCAGACCAATCTGCAACCCGGCCGCGACCGTGGTCTGCTGCGTGGCCGCAGTGCCGGGCATCACCAGATTCTGGTAAATCAGATCCTGAAACTGGAGGCGGCGGCGGCGGAAACCGGCGGTCGAGGAGTTCGACAGGTTGTTGGCAATGTTGTCCAGATTCAATTGCTGTGCCATCATCCCGCTGGCAGCGGTGTAGAGAGAACGAAACATGGTGACATTTCTCCGTAATTACACCCGCGGCAAGTCTCCCGCCGCGATGCGGTTAAATTCGCTGTGAAACAGTGACAGGGCGCGCTGCAGCATTTCAGCATGCCGTTGCACGGAAATCAGGTTCACGACCGCGAATACCGGATCGACATTGCTGGCTTCAAGCATTCCTTGGCGCACTGCCCCGCTGGCGGCAGACCGCACCTCGCTCTGCGGCGCGGCATAATAAGAAGCTCCCGCCGGCTCCATGGCCGCTCCCAATGCGAACTCCACCAGCCGCAACTTGCCAAAGACGGCGCCGTTCGCCGATAGAGTCCCGTCCGGACTGACCGACACGGTGCCGCTGGGAATGCTGATCGGACCCTGTTCTCCCAGCACCAAATCGCCTTGCGCGGTCGTAAGCTGGCCTTGGGCAGAACTTTGAAAATTCCCGTTGCGCGTGTAGAGCGTGCCCGCCGCAGTTTGTACCGCGAAAAATGCGCCACCCTCGATGGCCAGGTCGAGTTGGCCTCCGGTTCTCTCCATGCTGCCCGGGCTGAGATCGAGCTGGCTGCCCCCGATTACGTTGAAATCATTGACCGCCTGATTGAGAGGATTGAGGATTGCTCCGGAGGCCGACGCCAGCAGCGCACGAAAGGTCGATTGCTGCCCGCGATACCCTCCGGTGTGAAGGTTGGCAAGATTGTTGGCGACCAGTTCCAGCGCCTGGGTCTGTGTCCGCAGTCCGGTGCACGCCGCGTAGTATCCGCTGTCCACGTTGTAATTCCTCGGACTGAGTCAAAGCACGCCGAACACCAATAGCCTCGGAGCGAAGGCAACGCAAGCAGTTGACAGGCCGGTGCGTTTCGCGAGCCGAGACTTTAGGTTCTTGCGGGCTTGGGAATGAAGGAGGAAGATCTTGCCGGGCAGCGTGCCAACCACCCGGCAAGATCTTCCGGCCTGTGCGGGAGACAGGCCCAAAGGGCGGCTAACTCTGGATCTCGAGCGACACCAGGATCGGCGAACCTTCGAACTTGAACATCACTTCGACCACCCCGGCATCGGCCAGCGAGTGAAAACTATAATCCGCTCCAGTAATGACCGTGGGCACCGAGAGCATGCACTTATCGCTCAGTCCGGCCAGCTTGTTCTTGAAGTTCCCGGCAATCATGTTGCAGATTTCCCCGATCGCGTCCCACATCTGGGGATTGGCTTCCCCGGGCGCAATCCCGAGCATCTTGCCAGCCATCAGCGCCGCCGATTGCGTGCTGCTGCGCAAGGTGAGCACGCCACATAACTGGCCGGCCAGACCAACCATGGAGGTGAACTCCGTGAAGGGCGGTATTTCGCTCGCGGACATGGCTTCCAACCGCGAGCCCAGCATGATCTCGAACACTTCCTTGGTCGCCAGTTCCAGCATGGGCAGCCAGTTCTGCGGATTCTCGCTCTTTGCAACCGCTTCATTCGCTGGTTTCATGGTTTTGCTTCCAGCACAGGAATAACGTGCTCCTTCACCTGATCGGGAGTAAACGGCTTGCGGATATAGCCGCGAGCGCCATTGGACAGGGCTTCGACAACATGCGACTCGCTGCCTTCGGTGGTGATCATGACAATGGGGATTCCCTTGGCATTTTCCACCGATCGCAATTGCCGGACGAATTCCAGACCATCCATCACCGGCATGTTGATGTCGCACAGGATAAGATCGACTGGGCTATCCTTCAAAAGGCCGAGCGCCTCCGCCCCATTGCCCGCTTCCAGCACCTGCACCAGATCAATGCCTGCCTGGCGCAGAGAGCGTTCCACAATTTTTCGCATCACGGAGGAGTCATCTACGATGAGGGCACGTACTTTATTCATGGAGTTCCACCATTCCCATTGCACTGGCCTGGTTGCACAAGCCTGGTTCCGGCGGCGGAGCGCTGCTGGCTCCCGGATTTTTCGCTCGCCCGGTGTCACTTGCCGCCTAAGCTCTCATCGGCAAACCGCCGTCCGACTTTAACCGCCGCTCCCGGCCAATCCTGGGCCAGGAAGTTTGCCTGCGCCTGGGCGAGCTCGGGAGTCCCGAAAACCAGACTGGTAGCTCCGCCACGGCAGCCAAGCTGCACCCAGATGTGCTCTCCCACTGCCGCCAGCTGAAGAGTCTCCGCGCTAAGCTTCTGCACATAGCTGCGGGTGATGCGCGCCATCTCGCAGGCGTCCGACACCCGTTCAAAGACAATTTCGTCGCAGCGCGTCTGCTGCTCCAACCCCGCCAAAATCCGCTGCAGCGCGCTGGCGCCGGCCAGGCAGGGTTCCGTGCGGCAATGAAGCATGCGTTCCAGCAGGTAGAGCACGGTGTAATCGATGCGTTCGCAGAAAGCCATCAGCAGCACCCCGGTCGATGGCGCATAGTGCACCGGCAGCATGCGGCAGGCACGCAACAAGGGCAGCGGAATCATCTGTCCGCAAGCTGGATCGAAGGTCGGTTGCAGGGGAAATACCGGACACGCCCACTGCAGGCCGAGCGCGCTCGTCACCTGCTGCTCGCTGGCGAAGCCCAGTTGCTGCAGCCAATCGCCGATGCGGCCGCGGCCGGCTACCCGCTGCGCTTCGAGCGCGGCGCGCAACTGCTGGTTGCTGAGCTGGCCGCGGGAAAGCAAGACCAAGCCGAGCGGTACCCGATGGGACGGCGACGGGGGGGCGGCCGCCATCGGCCGGCGCAGTCGCAGAATGGTGTCGGTCAACGCCAGCTCAAAACACTGCAGGGTGCAGTACCAGGCATCGCGCAGGCGTAACCCGCCAGTCTCGGCCCCGAAGGCGCGCCACCAGCCGGCGCGGCGGCCGCAGCCCTGGCGGTGACAGCGCGCCAGCGCGCCCCGCCATTGCTCGCGCCACCTGCCCGGGCCGAACCGACGGCTCCAAGTTTCTTGCATCATCATCCCAGCGCGGGCTCCGACGCTACCATCTCGGTCACCCGCAGCCCGTAATTTCCGTCCACCACGACCACCTCGCCGCGGGCGATCAGCCGGCCATCGAGCAGCAGGTCGACTGGATCGGTCAGCTGGCGATCCAGTTCGACCACCGCCCCCGCATTCAGTTCCAGGATGTCGCGCAGCAGCATGCGCCGGCTGCCGAAACGCAACATCGCGGCCAGTTCCACATCCAGGAGCAGATCGAGCTTCACCTCCGGCGGCAGATGGACCGGAAGCGGCGCGGGCGCAGCCGGCAAGGCGCCGGCGGCCGCGGCCGCCGGGACCTCCGTTGCCGCCGGGCGCAATCCCGCTACCAGCGCGGCGTTCAACAGAACTTCGGCCCGCAGGGCGCAGCCTGCCCCGGCCGCCGTGCGCAGCCAGGCCGTGGCCGCGGCCGGCCAGGCCGGCGGCGTGGCCGCTTCCAGCCGGATCTGTACCTCTCCCCACCTCGCCTTCAGGGCGGTGGCCACGTGGCCCGCCACCTGGCGAAACAGCTCTTCGAGGGCATCGCGGTATTCCGGCTTGAACTCCGCCGCAGGATCGGGGGGGTCGGCCATGAACAATTGCGCCATCGGCAAGGCGATGCTCCGGGGCAGGCGCAGGCTCAGTTCGCCGGACACACCGCCGGAACACGCCGCCCGCAGCCACAGGTCGGTATCGGCCGCAGGCTCGGCGTCGGCGGCAGCCGCCTGCAGCACCTCGACCGGGAGGGCAGCGCCGCCGGCAATCTGGCCCAATACTCTGCCGGCACTCTCGGCCCAGACCTCGACCAAGCTCAAAGCTTCGGGCGGAAACGGAACCACGGGGGTCTCGCTCACGACAACTCCTTTTCTTCCGCCTTCGGTTTGGAGCAGCGGCTCAGCAACTGTGCCGCGCGCATGGAGCCGCAACGCACGGCCGACGCCTGAAACATCTCGCGGCCGCTGATCAAAAGCGTCGCAGGCGCGTCGGCACGCCGCGCCAGCGCCAGCAACCGGCCCGGTTTCAGGTCCGCCAGATCACGCACCGGGATGCGGACTCCCATTACACCCAGTTCGAGAGGCAGGGGACAATCCAGCAGGCGCTGCTGCAGCTGCTGCCGGGATTCGGCCGGGCCGCGCGGCTTCTGGTACACCCAGGACGCCGAAATCTTGCGCAGCAGGGCGTTCGATACCACTGCCGGCACCGCCAGGCTCAGGGTGCCGTGCAGCTCCGACAAGGTGATTTCGAAGCTCAGGCACAGCGTTTTTTCCTCCGGAGGCATCAAGCGCTGCACCGCCGCTGCGGCCTGCCGCTGCTCGAAGGCGAATTCAAGCGAGATGGCCTGCCAGGCCACCTGCAGCTCGCGGCACACGATACGCATCACACTCTCCAGGATCTGCTCCTCGATGTCGGTAACTTCCCGCGCCAGAGCCGCGCCCTTGCCTTCTCCGCCCAACAGCACGTCGATGATGGGAAAAGCCACCGACAGGTCCAACTGCAGCACGGCGCTGACCTCGACCGGCTTCAGGCGGCAGAAGGCGAGGTAAGTGAGTTCCGGAACCCGCTGCAGAAATTCGCGGTAGGCAAGATTTTCCGCCGACACCAGGTTGGCCTCAAACGGAACCCGCAGGTAGGCGCCCAGGGAATGAGTGAGGTTGCGGGCAAAGGCCTCGTGCAGGAGATTGATGGCGCGCATCTGCTCTTTGCCGATCTGCCCCGCCAGGTGCGGGTCCCAGGCAGCCACCAGCGGCCCGCTCCGGCTCGTGGCCGGGGTCGTGCCGCTGCGCGCGGCACGCACCATGGCATCGATTTCTTCCTGGTTCAGTTCTTTTTCCACGATCGCCTCCCGGTCGCTCTCTTAATCGCCTCCGCCGGTCGAGGCCGCCTGCGCCGCCGGCGGCGGAGACGCCATCAGCTCCTGCATCCGCGCCCGCAGCCGTACTACGGCCAGGGAATGAATCTGTGAGACCCGCGACTCGCCGATGCCCAGCACCGCACCGACCTCTTTCATGGTCAATTCCTCGTAGTAGTAGAGGGCCAGCACCTGGCGCTCTTTTTCCGGCAACTCGGCGATCACCCGGCTCAACAGCTGCTTCATCTCCGAACGCAAGGTCAAGAAGAAGGGAGTTTCCTCGGGCGCGTTGGGCAGATACTCGCACAAGTCCTCTTCCCGCCCGTCGCGCGGCGACAGGGGATGCAGCGTACCCAGTTCCAGTCCCTCGAGTTCGCCGAGCAGCTGCTGGAAGTCCTTCAACTCGAGTTTCATCTCCGCCGCCAGCTCCGGTTCGGTGGGAGTGCGGCCCAGGGTGCCGCTCAAACGGTTGTGCACCTCCTGCAGATGACGGGCCTTGCGCCGCAGGTCGCGCGGGCTCCAGTCGAGATCCCGCAGGCTGTCGAGGATGGCTCCCCGGATGCGGAACTTGGCATAGGAGCTGAACTGCACGTGCTTGCTGCGGTCGAATTTGTGCAGCGCGTCCATCAAGCCAAGCACGCCGGCGTGCACCAGATCCTCGAGCGGCACGTGGCGCGGCAGACGATCGTGGATGCGGCGCGCAATGTAACGTACCTGCGGCAGCTGTTCGGTGAGCATGCGCTCACGGTCCGCCCCGTCCTGCCAGACGGTATAGGCATCGGTCGAATTACTCATGGTTCCTTCCTCGAACTGGGCTGCGGCCTAATGCACCGTCCCTACCGACTGCACCGGAACCATGGGAGGAATCTCGCCCGGGGCCAGCACTACGACCTTGGGCAAGAAGGGCTCGAGCAGGCGTCGCAGATGAAAGCGCGCCGGGGTCGAGCACAAAAGTACAGGTGTCGCCACCGCCATCTGCTCGCCGGCCAGCTGACGCAGGCCGTCCAGAATGCGGCGCACAAAAGACGGCTGCAGCCCGGCTGCCACCGTGGTCGAAGCCTGCGCACTGAAGGCTCGGCTGAGCTCGGCTTCGATGGCGTGGTCGAGCGTGACCACCCGCAGCTGGCCATCGTCGCCGAGGAGCGGCCGCACCAGCGCCCGGCCCAGAACCTGGCGTGCGGCTTCGACCAAGAGCACAGGGTGCTTGCTCAAGGGCGCGGTGTCGAGCAGGCTCTCGAGGATAGTGGGCAGATCGCGGATCGAGACCTGCTCGCGCAAGAGCTGCTGTAGAACCTTCTGCACCTCGCCCAGGCTGAGCACTTTGGGGACGAGTTCTTCGAGCAGCTTGGGCTGGCTCTCGGCGAGCCGATCAAGCAGGCGCTTGGCTTCCTGCCGGGTCAGCAGTTCGTGAGCGTGCTGCTTGATAACTTCGGCCAGGTGAGTGGCCAGCACCGAGGTCTGATCGACTACCGCGTAGCCGGCGGCCAGCGCCTGGTTCTGCAGCCCGGAAACGATCCACAGCGCGGCCACCCCAAAAGCGGGCTCGCGGGTGGCAGTGCCAGCCAGGGGCGGCGGAGCAGCTTCCGAGCTGATGGCCAACAGGTGCTCGGCCTGCATCTCCCAGCGCGCCACTTCCACACCCTTGAGCGAGATCACGTACTCGAGCGGCTTGAGCCGGGCATTGTCGGTGATATGGACGGCGGGGACGATGAAGCCGAGCTGCAGCGCCAGGTTGTTGCGCAATACCCGCACCCGCTGCAGCAGCTGGCCGCCCTGTCCGCTGTCCACCAAAGGAATCAGGGCATAGCCCACCTCCAGCGCCAGCTCGTCAAGCTTGAGCAGGTCTTCGAGCGATTCCTGCGGCGTCTTTTTTCCGGTCGCGGCGGCTTCGGCGGCAGGCGATTTGGGCTGGCGGGCACGCCACCCCAGCCAGCCCAGGCCGGCGGCCATGGTCAAGAAGGAGAGCTTGGGCAGTCCGGGAATCGCCGCCAGCGCCAGCATCACGGCGGCGGCAATCACCAGCGGACGGCGCCGCGCGAACACCTGCCGGCCGACATCGGCGGAGAGGCTGGCATCGGAGGAGGCGCGGGTCACCACCATGCCGCCCGCCATCGAGACCAGAAGCGAGGGAATCATGGTCACCAGGCCATCGCCCACGGTGAGCACGGTATAGGTGCGCAGCGCCTCGCGGAAGGGGATGTCGAGCTGGAAAACGCCGATCAGGAAGCCGGCAATAATGTTGACCGCAGTAATAAGGATCGTGGCCAGCGCATCGCGCTGGTTGAAGCGGGCGGCACCGTCCATGGCGCCATAAAATTCGGCTTCGTGCGCAATCTGCTCACGACGGGCGCGCGCCTGGGTCTCATCGATCAGTCCGGCGTTCAGGTCGGCATCAATCGCCATCTGCTTGCCGGGCAGAGCATCCAGGGTAAAGCGCGCGGTAACTTCGGCGGTGCGCACCGCGCCGTGGCTGACCACGATGTACTGAATGGCAATCAGGGCCACAAACAGCACGAAACCCACCACGTAGTTGCCGCCCACCACGAACTGGCCAAAGGCTTCAATCACCCGGCCCGCGGCTGCAGCGCCTTCGTTGCCGTGCAGCAGGATGCGGCGGCTCGAAGCCAGATTCAGCGACAAGCGGAACAGGGTCAGCAGTAAGAGCAGGCTGGGGAACACCGAGAACTGGGCCGGACGCAGGATGTGCAGGGCGGAGAGCAGCACCAGAACCGACGCGGTAAGGCTGATGGCCAGCAGGAAATCGAGCAGCAGCGCCGGCATCGGTACCAGCATGACAAACACCATGCTGACCGCTGCCGCCGGGATGACCCACTCCACCGCGGAATTGCTTTCGACGGAAGCAGGCTGGATCGGCTCGGCCACTTAACTTCTCCCTGCCGCCGCGGCCCGCGCCTGAGCGCGGTAAACCGCGGCCAGAATCTCGGCCACCACGGCATAGAGTTTGGGAGGAATCGACTGCCCGATCTCGACCGCGCGATACAGCGCGTGGGCCAGCGGGGGATTCTCGATCAGAGGAATGCCGTGCCACAGCGCCGTCTGCCTGATCTGCTGGGCAATCAGGTTGCGTCCCTTGGCCACCACCACGGGCGCAGCCATTGCCGGCTGGAATTCCAGCGCCACCGCGAAGTGGGTGGGGTTGGTGACCACTACCGCCGCGCGTTCCACGTCCTTCAACATGCGGCGCCGGCGCGCCTGGCGCTGCAAACGGCGGATTCGCGACTTCACCGTGGGATGGCCTTCGGTCTCCTTGAACTCGTCCATCAGTTCCTGGCGGCTCATACGCAGCTCGCCCTCGAGTTTTTGCCGCTCGATCAGATAGTCGACCGCCGACCAGACCAGAAGCACGAGTCCTGACTTCCACGCCATTTCGAACAGGTGGCGGACGATAAAGCTCATGAGGGCATGGCCGGGAGCCCGCAGCAGTCCGAGCGAGATCTTCCAGTCGCGTACCAGGAGGCTGGCCGCGACATACACCATGACGGCCACCGGCACCAGCGACTTGAGCAGGCGCCCCACCGCGCTCAGCGAAAACAGCTGCTTCATCTTGGCCGCCGGGCTCAGGCGCGAAACCGTCGGGCTCAGCGCTCCCGGCGCGATCACCAGCCCGCCCTGCGCCACCGAGCTCAGCACCGCCACACCCCAGCTCAAACCGATCGCCGCCCCCGCCACCGCGAACAGCCGGAGGCTGGCCGAAGAGAGCACAGGAAAGCTGAGCGGCATGTCCTCACCGGCAGCACGTTCCACGCTCTGGCGCAGCACCGCGCGCCAGGCGGCCGCGAAGCCGGGCAACCGCCAGGCCAGCAGCAAAATCGCAGCCAGGGCGGACAGGCTTCCCGCCAGTTCGCGGCTGCGCGCGACCTGGCCGCGCTCGCGGGCCTTCTGCCGCCGCCGCGGGGTAGCGCGTTCGGTCTTGTCTCCGGGCACAGGTCTCTACCTCGCCAGTTGCAGCAGTTGTTCGCCCAGCCGCACCGCCTGCGCGAAATGTTTTTCCAGAAGCCGCGGCCATAGCGGCAGCGCCGCCATCATCAGCACCATCCCCAGCAGGCTCTTGACGGAGAGCCCGATAAACAACACCGGCAACTGCGGTGAAGCCTTGCCGAGGAATCCCAGGGTCACATCGGCGAGCATGGTCGCCAGCAGCGCCGGAGCCGCAATCTGCACCCCCGCCAGCCAGATGCCCCCGGCGGCCGACATCCAGTGCATGGTGCCCGACAGGCTCAGAACCATGGTTCCGGGCGGCAGATAGGCAAAACTCCGGGCCACCCCGCGCAGCAGCCAGTGGTGGACATCCAACTGGATAAAGATCAGCAGGGTGATCAGCTGGTAGAAGATCGAGAGCACCGGATTGTCCACCTCGGTTTGCGGGTCGATGATGTTGACCAGCGAGAAACCCATCTGGATTCCCATGACTTGTCCGGCGAACTGGGCGGCATCGAAGATCAGCTGCACCGACAGACCGAGCATGAGCCCGACCATGGCCTCGCTCAGCGCCAGCCGGGTCCATCCCGCGGCACTGACCTCCAGCCGCGCCGGGCCGTAGACCGGATAGAGCAATGCGGTCAAAGCCACGGCCAGCCCGAGCTTCACCCGGGCCGGCGCCGCGGTGCTGCCGAAAAACGGGGCAAACAGCATCAGCCCGGAGATACGCATGCCGGCATACAGGGCTGCGGCGATCACGGGTTCGAAATCGAGGCCAGCCATCGCTCTCCTAGTGCAGGAAGGGGTGGAAGTCGGAAAACAGCTCCAGCGTGAACATGCCCAGCCGGCGCACCATCCACGGCATCAGCAGCAGCGCGGCCACCGCCACCGCGGCCAGCCTTGGCACCGTGGAGATGGTGGTTTCCTGCAGCGAGGTCAATACCTGCGCGATATTGATCAGCAGGCTCACCACCGTGGCAATCACCAGCAGCGGCGCGCCCAGCCACAGCGCCATCTCAATCGTGCGGCGCGTCATTTCGACTACCTGATCGGTCGACATGGTTCACCTCAGCCAAAACTCTTCATCAACGAGCCCACCAGAAGGTTCCAGCCGTCGACCATGACGAACAGCAGGATTTTCAGCGGGGTCGAGATCACCACCGGCGGCAACTGCAGCATGCCAATCGAGGTGGTGATCGCCGCCACCACCAGATCAATCACCAGGAAGGGCAGAAACAAAGCGGCGCCGATCTGGAAACCGGCCTTCAGCTCTGACAGGATGTAGGCGGGCAGCACCACCCGCATGGAGACATCGCTGGGGCGCGCCGGACGAGGTTCCTTCGCCAGTTCCAGAAACAGCGCCAGATCTTTTTCGCGAACATATTTCAGCATGAATTCCCGCACCGGCGCGGCCCCGCGCTCGATGGCCTCGATGCTGTCAATCGATCCCTGCTCGAGCGGAACGATGGCGGTCTGCTGAATGGCTACCCCCACTGGCTGCATCAGGAAGTAAGTCAGGATGAGCGCCAGACCAATCAGGGTCTGATTGCTGGGGGTCGATTGCGTGCCCAGCGCCTGGCGCAGAAAGTGAAAAATGACCAGCAGGCGCACGAACGGCGTCATCGACAGGAGCAGCGCGGGCAAGACCGTAAGCAGGGTTAGAAGGACAACGATATTCCAGGGCACCGAGCCGGCGGCGCCCCCCAAGCCACTCCAGGGAAGTCCGGGGACCGGGTGGACCCGGGGAGCGGCCGCCGCACGGGGCAGCGCCAAAGCCAGGCCTGCCACTGCCACTGCCATGGCGTTAGGAAGCCCGATCTTCACTCCGTGCCTGCCTGTCCGGTGGCCGTAGCCGCGGATGCGGGAAGCTCGGTCAACAATTCCACCGACGAACTGCTTCCGCCCAGCAAGTACCGCTGGCAGCCGCACTCGACCACCGCCACAAATCTCTTCTCTCCCAGCGAAAGCATTTCGCACAGCCGCAGCTGGCGTCGGGGGCTCCGGCGCCTCGTGCGCCAATGCTCCTGTATCCACTGCCAGCAACCGCTCCAGCCGAGGCCGGGCGCCGGACTCTGGATTTTTTTTTCAGCCAGCATCGCTTGCTCCGATCCTGCCTTTCACGCCAGCGCGGTAACCCGCACCGCCATCCGGCCGCCCACCGCTTCGATCTCACCCCAGGCGATCAGCTGGCCATTGACTCGCAGCGGCACATCGCGTCCCAGCCGGGTCGCGGTAGCCACCACCGACTGCGCCTGCAGAGCCACGAAGTTGGCCAGTTTGAAGCTGGGAACCATCAGATCGACGGTCAGATCGCAGGCCAGGTCGAGCACCTCCGCCCATCCATCCGGCTCGACCGCCGGGCTGGAAGGAATCATCGCCACAGTCGCTTGCGCCATATTTCACCGTTGCACCAGGAACTCGGTGAAGTAGACCTCTTCCACTTCCAGTTCCGGCGCCCGCTGCCGCAATGCCTCAAGCAGCAGCCGTTTCAATTTGTCTTTACCGTCGGGGGCTTCCACCTCTTCCGCGGTGGCCCGGGCCAGCACGCCGAGGATGGTGTCGCGCACCAGCGCCACCGGAGAGGGCTCTTCTTTGGCAAGGGGGCGGGCCAAACCGAGATCGATGCCCACCCGCAGATAGGATTTGGCTTCGGGATCGGCCAGGTTCAGAACAAAGGTCTCCAGATGAAGCACCGCCTCGACCTTCGATCCGGCGCCGGACTTCGTCGCACTGTCATTGTCCTCGCGCGACAGGAAATATAGGCCCGCTCCGAGCAGGACCAGCCCGCTGACGGCAACCAGCCCCAGCTTGAACTTCTTCTTCGTCGTATTTTCGGCAGGTGAGGGAGTTGCCTCGATCTTGACGCTTTGCGGCTCAGGCATCACCCGAAAACGTGCAATCAAATGGCCGACAGGAAAATCAAAGGGTGGATGGCGCGTCCGCCCGGAAATGCTTGCCCTGCTCTATCTCCGCGGCCGTCTCGGGACTCTTGAGAAATGGAATAAGATCCGGATTGGTGATTTCTCATTAAGAAATTCTTCGCATCGGCTGAAGGGTTCCGGGTGGCGCGCGGGGCGCCGAGGCACGCCGGCGCAGCGGTTGCCACCCGGAATCTTTTCGTCTTTGCTTCAGCGATCAACGTTTCAGGTTGATGGTCTCCTGGGTGATTTCATCGAAGGTTGTCACCGCACGGGCGTTGGCCTGGAATCCACGCTGGGCCACGATCATGGCGGCAAATTCCTTCGCAATATCCACGTTGGAGAGTTCCAGCGCCCCGCCCGCCAGTGTGCCGCGTCCTCCCGTGCCGGGCGCTCCAATGACCGCTTGTCCGGAGGCCAGGGTTTCCGAAAAGCCGTTCTTGCCGATGCGGGACAGGCCTTGCACATTGGCGAAAGTCGCCAGCGCCAGCTGTCCTAGGACGGCGGTTTTGCCATTGCTGAATGAACCGGTGATCATGCCATCGGAATCGATGGCGAAGGTCGACAAGGTTCCGCTGCCGCTGCCGTCCTGTTGGGTTGAGGAAGTACTGCTGGGCGCCGCCACCTGGCTGACCACCGGCGTGCCAGCGTCGTAGAGTTTCCAGGCGAAGCTCATGTCCGTCGCCCCGTCGGCGAGACCAGCGATCGAAATTCCGGTGACATCTGCCGCCGGCGCCGTCAGGACTCCGTTGCCGTCGAAGGTCAAGTTCCCGGTTTTCAGGATCCCGGTCGGCGCTGGCGGCCCAGGCAGAAGGTCGCCGGTTGGAATCGATATCTGATAGTCCCAGGCATTGGAGGCGGTCTTGGTAAAGGTGAATTTCAGGACGTGGCTGGCGCCGAGCGAGTCATAAACGGTGATTGGCGTCGAGTAGGTTCCATCGGCGCTGCCCACGACTGCGGCTGCATTCAGGTTGGTGCGCAACTGCAGCGAAGTGGTAGCCGTCGGCGGACTCATGGTCCCGGTGCTCAACTGCAACGGTGTTAGACCCTGCCCGGTACTGATGGCTCCATTGATGGCGGGATATCCCATGACCTGCTGGCCTTCGGCAGTCACCAGAGATCCGTTTTCGTCCTTGGAAAAATCCCCGGCGCGCGTATAGCTGGTGATCCCGTCCCGTTGCACGATGAAAAAACCTTCGTCGTTAATGGCAACGTCCGTCGCGACCCCTGTCGGATCCACGTTTCCCTGGGTAAAATTCGAGGGCATGGTGCTGACCGCCACGCCTGCTCCCAGCTGAATAGGATCTCCTGACCCGCTCGAACCGATGCTTTGGTAGAAC
>Ga0335076_10001069_pt1 | contig 26151 bp, 22 predicted proteins | sample Lox_Sample_25_FD_206717 | JGI IMG/M metagenome (GOLD analysis project Ga0335076, IMG submission 206717) | Soil microbial communities from Loxahatchee National Wildlife Refuge, Florida, United States - Lox_Sample_2.5 | ecosystem: Environmental > Terrestrial > Soil > Wetlands | place: USA... | reverse complement strand
CCAAGATCATTGTCAAACACGTGCTGCCGAATGCGATGGTCGCGACGCTGACCTTCCTGCCGTTCATCGTCAATTCCTCGATCTCCACCCTGACCTCGCTCGATTTCCTCGGCCTCGGCATGCCGCCCGGTTCGCCCTCGCTCGGCGAGCTCCTGCTGCAGGGCAAGTCGAACCTCTCGGCGCCATGGATCGGACTCTCCGCCTTCGCCGTCACGGCGCTGATGCTCTCGCTCCTCATCTTCATCGGTGAAGCGGTGCGCGACGCTTTCGACCCCAGGAAGACGTTCTCGTGAGCGCGGTCGGGCCGCTCCTCGACATGCGCGATCTTTCGATCGCCTTCGCGCAAGGCGGCGTCCGCAGGACCGTGGTCGATCGGGTCTCGTTCTCGCTCGAGAAAGGCCGCGCGCTGGCGCTGGTCGGCGAGTCCGGCTCGGGCAAGACGGTCACCGCCCAGGCGATCGTTCGCCTCCTGCCTCAACCCGCGGCCAGCTATCCGACCGGCGAGATCCTGTTTCGCGGCCGCGACATGCTCAAGATGTCCGGCGACGAGCTGCGCGCCATGCGCGGCTCCGCGGTGACCATGGTGTTTCAGGAGCCGATGACGTCGCTCAATCCGCTGCACACGATCGAGCGGCAGATCGGCGAGATCATCGCGCTCCACGGCGGACGCGGCGCGGCGAATCGCAAGCGCATCGTCGAGCTTCTGACCGAGGTCGGCATCGTCGACCCCGCCCAGAGGCTCGGCGCCTTTCCTCACCAGCTTTCCGGCGGGCAGCGCCAGCGGGTGATGATCGCGATGGCGCTCGCCAATCGTCCCGATCTCCTGATCGCGGATGAACCGACGACCGCGCTCGACGTCACCGTGCAGGCGCAGATCCTCAAGCTGCTCAAGGACCTGCAATTGAAGCTCGGCATGGCGATGCTATTCATCACCCACGATCTCAACGTGGTCCGACGGATCGCCGACGACGTGCTGGTGATGCAGCAAGGAAAAATCGTCGAGGCCGGCGAGACGGCGCGGGTGTTCGCCGATCCGCGCCATCCCTATACTCGGGCGCTTCTCGCGGCCGAGCCCAAGGGCGATCCGCCGGCCGCCGACCGTTCGGCGCCGGCCGTGGCGAGCGCCGAGGACCTCAAGGTCTGGTTTCCGATCAAGAAGGGCTTCCTGCGCCGCACGGTCGCTCACGTCAAAGCGGTCGACGGCGTTTCCCTCGCCGTGCGCGAAGGGCAAACCGTCGGGGTCGTCGGCGAATCGGGCTCGGGCAAGACGACGCTGGGGCTCGCGATCCTGAGGCTCATCCGCTCCGAGGGACCGATCGCCTATTGCGGACGCGCGATCGACGGCTTGAATTCGAAGGCGATGCGACCGCTCCGGCGCGAGATGCAGATCGTCTTTCAGGACCCGTACGGTTCGCTCTCGCCCCGCATGTCGGTGGTCGAGATCGTCGAGGAGGGACTGATCGCCCAGGGGACGAAATTGAGCGCCGCCGAACGCCGGCGCGTCGCCGCCCGGGCGCTCGCCGACACCGGCCTAGATCCGTCGACGCTCGACCGCTATCCGCACGAATTCTCCGGCGGCCAGCGCCAGCGGATCGCCATCGCCCGGGCGATGGCGCTCGACCCCCGGTTCGTGGTGCTCGACGAGCCGACCTCGGCTCTCGACATGTCGATCCAGGCGCAGATCGTCGATCTCCTGCGCGATTTGCAGCGCCGCCGCAACCTTGCCTACCTCTTCATCTCGCACGATCTCAGGGTCGTGCGGGCGCTGGCGAGCGACATCATCGTCATGCGGCGCGGCAAGGTGGTCGAAAGCGGGGAAGCGCGGGACGTATTCGCGGCGCCCAAGAACGACTATACCCGCGCCTTGTTCGCCGCCGCCTTCGCCAACGAGGCGACGCTGTCGCATGTCGTGAGCCAGTGAGCGCGAGGGCCCTCATCCCAGCCCTCTCCCGGAGGGCGAGGGGGCGCCAAGCGGCGCACTCCCTTCTCCCCTTGCGGGAGAAGGTGGACGCGCGGAACGCGCGGCCGGATGAGGGGCGCCCTACGCGCGGGCAGGGCCCAGGGTCGATCGGCCGGTGGAAGATGGGATACCGATACCCCGGGGCGCGACCCCTCATCCGTCGCCTTCGGCGACACCTTCTCCCGCAAGGGGAGAAGGGGCGATGACCCGTGCGATTCTGATTGTCCTCGATTCGGTCGGCTGCGGCGGGGCCGAGGACGCCGAGACCTACGGCGACGAGGGCACCGACACGCTCGGCCATATCGCCGAAGCTTGCGCTGACGGCCGGGGCGACCGCGCAGGATTGAGGGGCGGACCTCTGCGGCTGCCCCGCCTTGCGGCGCTCGGGCTTGGCCAGGCGATGAAGGCTTCGACCGGCCGCGCACCGCCGCCGGGCTTCGCCGTTTCCGAGCCCCGCGGCCAGTGGGGCTACGGCGTCGAGACGTCGCGCGGCAAGGACACGCCCTCAGGTCATTGGGAGCTGGCCGGAACGCCGGTCGACTTCGACTGGGGCTATTTCCCCGAGACGATCCCCGCTTTCCCCGACGCTTTGACTAAGGCGCTCATCGCCGAAGGCAAGCTCGCGGGCATTCTTGGAAACAAGCACTCGTCCGGCACGACGATCATCGAGGATTATGCCGAGGAGCATCTGCGCACGCTCAAACCCATCTGCTACACCTCCGCCGATTCGGTGCTCCAGATCGCGGCGCACGAAGAAGCCTTCGGGCTCGAGCGCCTCTACGGTCTTTGCCGGATCGCGCGCCGGCTGTGCAATCCCCTCAGGATCGGCCGGGTCATCGCCCGCCCCTTCCTCGGCGCAAGCGCAGGCGATTTCGTCCGCACCGCCAATCGCAAGGATTTCGCGGTTTCCCCGCCCGATGGCAATCTCCTGCAACGCGCCGCTCGCGCGGGCCGCGCGGTGGTGTCGATCGGCAAGATCGGCGACATTTTCGCCCATCGCGACACCGGGGACGAGCGCAAGGGCAAGAGCAACGACGGCAACGTCGACCTTCTGCTCGAGGCGCTCAAGACGTCGCCGGACGGCGGCCTCGTCTTCGTCAACCTCGTCGATTTCGACACCGAGTGGGGCCATCGGCGGGACGTCGCCGGCTACGCCGCCTGCCTCGAAGCGTTCGACGCGCGGTTAAGCGAAATTGAAACAGCGATGCGCCCTTCCGACTTTTGCGTCATCACCGCCGACCACGGCAACGATCCGACTTATCCGGGCTTCGACCATACCCGCGAACATGTGCCGATCCTCGCGTTCGGCGCCGGCGCTCCGGCCGGTCCGATTGGCGCGCGGTCGAGCCTCGCCGACGTCGCCGAGACGATTGCAAGGAAGCTCGGATTGCCGAAGGGGACGCATGGGGCGGCTTGGGCCGCCGGACCCTAGAGGCGCCTGCTCGCCGCGCGAGCGGTCGCATTGCGCAGCGGCACGGAAACCGTCATAAGCTCCGGCCAAATGGCCGAGCAAGCGCGCTCGCTGTGGGGCTTCGCCAGGGTTCTATGTCGGAAAAGATGACGGAGGCGGTCATGTCGGACGCATTCCAGGATCGTGAGAACACCTTCGAGAAGCAGTTTGCCCACGACGAGGACCTGCGCTTCAAGGCGGTCGCCCGGCGCAACAAGGCGCTCGCTCTCTGGGTCGCCGAGATGAAAGAGTTGGCTCCGGCGGAAGCGGAGAGATATTCGCACGAGTTCGTCGCCGCTCAGGTCGGCAAGAGCGACGACGACGTCGCCGCGGCGCTGAAAGCCGACCTCGCGCATCGCGACATCGACCTCTCCGATCATCGACTGCGCAAAAAGATGGACGAGGCGATGGCCGACGCGATCGCCTCGATCAGGGCGGGGAAATAGCCCCCACCGGAACCCCTCTCCCGCGGACGGGAGAGGGGCGCTATCCTTCTCCCGTGTACGGGAGAAGGTGGCCGCGAAGCGGCCGGATGAGGGGCTAGCGCACGGCGGGCCTCGCGAGCGGCGCGAAGGCTTCGGCGACCGCCTCGTAGACCTCGCGCTTGAACGGCACGACAAGCTCAGGCAGCCGCTCGAAGCGCTCCCAGCGCCAGTCGTCGAACTCGGCGTCGTGGGCGCCTTCGGCCGGGCGGCGGACGTCGATTTCCGTGTCAGCGCCGAGGAAGCGGAACAGGAACCATTTCTGGGTTTGCCCGCGATATCGTCCGCCCCAGCGGCCGCGCGCGCCTCCGGGCAGATCGTATTGGAGCCAGCGGGGCATTTCGGCAATCAGTTCGATCGAGCGCACGCTGGTCTCTTCCCAGAGTTCGCGCTTGGCCGCGGCGAGCGGGGCTTCGCCGGAATCGATTCCGCCCTGCGGCATCTGCCACGAGCGCGCGTCCAGGACTTCCGAGGCGCGCTTGCGCCGTCGATGGCCGATAAACGCTTCGCCCGCGCCGTTAATCAGCGCGACCCCGACGCAAGGCCGATAGGGCAGATCGGCGCTCCTGGGGCTCATCGGCTCAAAGCTTGGTTTGCGCGGCCGATTCGTTGGCCGGCCGACATCAGGGCGGAAAGCGGGACCAGGGCGACGCCTTTCGATTCGAGTCCGTTCGCCCAGCGGGCCAAATGTTCCACGCTCGACGGCGAAGCAGAAGCGACGCCGATCGCCGAGCCTCGCTCGCGGGCGCGATCGAGGAGCCGCGCCAGCGCAACTTCGATCGCCTCGGGCGAAGGGTTGGCGTCGATAACGAGGTCGGCGCGCGCCGACGGCATTTGGAGCGTTGCGGCGACGTCCGGCGCCACGCTGCGCGGCGAAGCGCCGTCGTCGAGATAGCCGAGGCCCCGCGCGGCGATTTCACTCAGAATCGGCGAGACCTCCCTTGCATCGGCGGTGAATTTGCCGCCGAGGTGATTGACGACCGCAATATAGCCGGTGAACCGGCTCATCATCCAGCGCAGCGAGTCGAGGTTGTCGACGTCGGAGGCCGACGTCGCGAGCACATGGGGTCCCCCGGCGCCGTCCGAAAAGTCCTCCATCGGCGCCTCGAGCGCGATCTCATGCCCCGCCTCGCGCGCCTCCGCCGCGCGCGCTTCGGTTCCGCCGCCATAAGGCGCAAAGCCGAGCGTCACCCCGCCGGGCAGTTTGGCGATCGCAGCCGCCGTGCCCTCGGCGTTGAGGCCGAGGCCGCCGACCATCAACGCGATCCGCGGCGCGGCATTCAGTTTCGGATCAAGCATGACCGGCCGCGCATAGACCTCGAATGGCCGCGCGCCGTCGGCGCCGATGCGCGGCAGCGGTCCGTCGCGCGAGGTTTCGATGAGGCGCGGGTCGGGAGCGGGGTTGAGCCTGACGGCGAGCGCCCGCTCGACATCGATGATGCGGGCGTTCGGCGGGCCGCCGCCACCCGCCCGCGTGACCTTGACCCCGCTCGCGGCCTCGACCTCGCCGGCGGAGGCGACCGGCGGCGCCGCAGCCTCATGGGCGCTCGTGGCGGCAGTAGGCGCCAAAGGGACGGCAAGCGGCGCGACTTCGACCTTCGCCACGGCGTAAGGCTCGCCGCCCAGCGGCGAGTCGCGGCCAGCGAGCTTGACGACACCGATCGAAAAGGCAAGAGCCGCGACGGCGAGCGCCGCCATCCCGGCCGCGCGCCGTCGGCGCGCGGCCGGCGCCGCCGCGACAAACGCGAGGCCCAGCGGTTCGTTCAGTTCGTCCTGCACCGCTGCCGCCGTCCTTTCTCCCGCCCGTCGTCGGGAGAGACGAATCAGTTCAGGCAGAAAATATACTCCTTCGCTGAAGCGTGCGTGGAGCCTGCGCGGCGAGGCGGCCCGGATTGACCCCACGCGTTGCGCTTCGGATAGTCCGCCGAAACGCAGAGGCCTTCGCATGTCCTCCGATCCGCTCCTGCAGCCCTTTCAGCTGCGCGGGCTCAGCTTACGCAACCGGCTGATGTCGACCGCGCATGAGCCGGCCTACACCGACGAGGGCATGCCGAAGACGCGCTACCGGCTCTATCACGCCGAGAAGGCGAGGGGCGGCGTCGCGCTGACCATGATCGGCGGCTCGTCGGTGGTCGCGCCCGATAGTCCTCAGGCTTTCGGCAACATCCTGCTCTACAAGGACGAATGCGTGCCGTGGCTCAGGGAGCTGGCCCACGACGTCCATGAAAAGGGCGCTGCGGTGATGATTCAGATCACCCATCTCGGCCGCCGCACCAGCTGGAGCAAGGACGACTGGCTGCCGGTGATTGCGCCCTCCAATGTGCGCGAGGCCGCCCATCGCGCCTTCCCCAAGGCGATGGAGGACTGGGATGTCGCGCGCGTGATCGCTGCTTACGCTGATGCGGCCGAGCGGGTAAAGGCCGGAGGCCTCGATGGCCTCGAATTCGAGTGCTACGGCCATCTGATCGATCAGTTCTGGTCGCCGGCGACCAACAAGCGTGCCGACGAATACGGCGGCTCGATCGACAACCGCCTGCGCTTCGGCATGGCGGTCTTCGAGGCGGTCCGGCGCCGGGTCGGCCCCGAGTTCCTCATCGGCGCGCGGCTCGTCTGCGACGAGGACTGGGAGCGGGGCCTGAGCCGCGACGACGGCATGGCGATCGCGCGCCGCCTCACCAGCTCCGGGCTAGTCGACTTTCTCAACGTCATCCGTGGTCATATCGACAGCGACGAGGCGCTGAGCCATGTCATTCCGGGCATGGGCGAGCGCTCGGCGCCGCATCTCGATTTCGCCGGTGAAGTTCGCTCTGAAACCCGCCTGCCGACCTTTCACGCCGCCCGCATCCAGGACGTCGCGACCGCGCGCCACGCGATCGCGAGCGGCAAACTCGACATGGTCGGCATGACCCGCGCCCACATGGCCGATCCGCACATCGCGCGGAAGATCGCCGAGGGGCGGGAAGCCGAGATTCGCCCTTGCGTTGGCATGGGCTATTGCATCGATTCGATCTATGCCGGCCAGGCCGTCTGCATCCACAACCCTGCGACCGGCCGCGAGGCGACGATTCCACATGTCGTGGCGCGCTCGGGAAGGCCGAAAAAGAAGGTCGTGGTGGTCGGCGCCGGGCCTGGCGGACTCGAGGCGGCGCGCGTAGCGGGCGAGCGCGGGCACGACGTCGTCGTCCTCGAAGCGGCGGCGAAACCGGGCGGCCAGATCGTCCTCGCCGCCGCGCTCAAGCGCCGGCGCGAGATCATCGGAATCGTCGACTGGCGCGTCAGCGAATGCGAGCGCCTCGGGGTCGACCTCCGTTTCAACGTCCTTGCCGGCGTTGGCGACGTGCTCGCCCTCGAGCCGGACGTCGTCGTCGTCGCCACCGGAGGCGCCCCGAACATCGAGTTCCTCGATTCTGGGGCTGAGTTCGCGGTGACGAGCTGGGATCTGCTTTCGGGCGCCGCGCGGCCAAGCGGCCAGGTGATCGTCTATGACGACAATGGCGCTCACCCGGGCCTCACCGCCGCCGAATTCGTCGCCGAATCGGGCGCGAAGCTTGAGATCGTCACGCCCGAGCGCATCCTTGCGCCCGACGTCGGCGGCACGTCTTTTCCGCCCTATTTCCGCGCCTTCAGCCGCGCCGACGCCAGGATCACGCTGAATCTGAGGCTCGAATCTATCGCCCGCCGCGGAAATCGGATGGTCGGCGTCTTCTACGACGAATATGGCCAGCGGCGCGTCGAGAAGGAGGCCGACATGATCGTCGTCGAGCACGGCGCAATACCCATCGATGACCTCTATTTCGAGCTCAAGGATGGCTCGGTCAACCGCGGCGAGGTCGACTACGGCGCGCTTCTCGCTGGGCGCCCGCAGACGGTCATGACCAATCCCGGCGGCCACTATCGCCTGTTCAGGATCGGCGATGCGGTGGCGAGCCGCAACATCCATGCTGCGGTCTACGACGCCATAAGGCTGATGAAGGACGTTTGATGGCCGCCAATCTGATCACCGACGTCGACGGGGTGCTGGTCGGCTCTGCCGACGACGCAAGGCTCGCGTCGGGCGTGACAGTCGTCCTGTTCGACGAACCGGCGGTCGCCTCGATCGCGATCAACGGCGGCGCGCCAGCGCTGCGCGACACGGCGCTGCTCGAGCCGGAAATGACGATTGAGCGCGTCGACGGCTTCGTGCTCTCCGGCGGATCGGCCTTCGGCCTCGACGCGGCGGGCGGCGCAATGGCCTATCTCGCCGGGATCGGCCGCGGCTTCGAGCACCGCGGCGCGCGCGTTCCGATCGTGCCGGGCGCGAGCCTGTTCGATCTCCTCAACGGCGGCGACAAGGCCTGGGGGCGGATGGCGCCGTACTGGGACCTCGGACTCCAGGCTGCGTCGGGCGCCGCGGTCTCCTTCGCGCTCGGCACCGCCGGCGCGGGATATGGCGCGACGACCTATGACCTCAAAGGCGGCCTTGGCTCGGCGAGCGCCGTTACTTCGAGCGGCTTTCACGTCGGCGCGCTCGTGGCTGTCAACTCGGTCGGGCGGGCGACGCGCGGCGAAAGCCTGCATTTCTGGGCCGCGCCTTACGAGCGCAGTGACGAATTCGGCGGCCTCGGCTTCGGCCCGAACGAGGCCGCCGATCATTTGACGCTTCGCCTGAAGTCCGACACGCCGTCGAGCACCGACCTTGCAGTCGTCGTCACCGACGCAGCGTTGACGACGACCCAACTCAAGCGCGTCGCGATCATGGCCCAGGACGGCTATGCATTGGCGCTGCGTCCCGCTCATGCGCCTATGGACAATGATGTTGTGTTCGCCGCCGCGACGGGGCGGGAAAGCGTCGTTCCCAACCTGCGCGACCTGACCGAGATCGGCATGCTCGCCGCCGAATGCGTCGCCCGCGCCGTCGCGCGAGGGGTCTACGAAGCCTCGCCGCTCGCGATCAAGGGCGAGAAGCCGACATGGCGGCAGCGACGGGCAATGAATTCAACGATTGGATAAAAGCTTCGTCAGCGCTCCGCCTCGGCAAATCGGCCCGCGGCGCAGGGAATGCCCGCGCCTCGGTTCAATTTTACGTGAGGGCGCCGATCCCCTCGCGCGCGACGCCGACGGCCTTCTCCGGCGCCACCGGTTCGCGGTCGCCGCGCTCCGGAACGGCCGCGTCGAGCCTCTCGCCGTACTTTCCGGTCCGGATGTCCTTTTCGACCACGCGCGCCGGGTTGCCTACGACAAGGCAGCCGGAGGGCACGTCGCGCATGACGACCGCGCCGGGAGCGACTATGCAGCTGTCGCCAACCTTGACGCCCGGATAGATGACCGCGGCGACACCGATGTGGCAGCGCTCTCCGATCCAAGTGTCGACGTGCCGAAGATGCGCCGAATCGTGGGTGCGGATGTCAGCTCGCGCCGACACTTCGGTGCCCGCGCCGATGTGGACGCCGTGCGGGTTTGTCTTGTCGAGCGAGGCGGCCAACGAAATGCGGCATCCCGAGCCGATATCCATGCCCCACGCCGAGCGGAGCAGACCGCCTCTACATCGGGCGAACGCCAGGTCGAGGCTCGAACTGACGCTAAGCAAAATGGCCTTCATGCCATCCTCGGGTTTGCCGGGCGGACGTGCGCGTCCACCCGATTTCACCAGGTTGCGGACCACGCGATTTCCGTACGACCGATTAAAGTAGAAAATCTAAGCTTCCGTTATGGCCACGCTTGGGTACGTCCCATCCCGGCGTTGACCTTAAAGTTGTCTTGCGCGGCTTGATAAACTTAGACCACGCAGAAAAAGCCGAGACTTTGTTCGCTCGAGCCCTCCCAGCCAGTCAACTTGGCAGCTTCGGGTTCTCGGTTGGATATCGGGTCGATTACCCTTGGTAAGCACCAACCAGCTATCGCGAACCGGGCTCCCCGTCAACTCGGCCCAACGTCATTCGGGGCGCGCTTGCGCGGCTTGCGGCGTCGGTGAAAAGGTCGCAGGATGAACAGATGCGGAGTTTTTCGCCGCCCTGTCTGCGTCGACTGCGCCTCAAGCCCGAAGATTGCGCCTCACCGGAAGCGTTCACCAAGTGGCGCGGCGCTTTGGGCGAGGTGTTCGAGGTTCGCGCGACCCCCTCGGAGATCGCCGATTTCCGGGGCGAGATCGACGTCCACGCCTCGGCGCAGCACGTCCTGAGCGCGAGCCGGCACTCGCCCGTTTCGCTCGTCCGGCGATCGGCGGGCTTGGCCCAGGACCGGGTCGCGATCTCGCTGCAGGTCAATGGCTCGGCTAGCGGCCTCGCGGGCGACGGGCCCATGCGCGCCGATCCCGGCGATGTCATTTTCGTCGACCTGTCGCAGTCGCTGACCGTGCGTCAGTCGGCGTCAGACGGATTGGTGGACGAGGTGACCCTGTGGACGGCGCGCGATCGGATTCTGAAGCTTGTTTCGGATGAAAACGCCCTGCACGGTCTGGTTCTCAAGGCCGACTCGCCGGCCGGAGCCGTCATCGGCGCGACCATGCAGGCCTTCGCGGGGTCGGCGCCGAAGATGCGGCTCGCCGATTTCGACGCGGTCGCTGACGGCCTGGTCGCCCTGGCGGCGAAATCGATCGCGCCGGAGCTCACGCGCGCGGGCGACAAGGAGACCCTGCCGCCGCTGGCTTCGTTCGTGACCATCCGCCGCTACATCGACCGCAAACTTGCGTCGCCCGACTTGAGCGCGAGTTCGATCGCCGCGGAGTTTGGCTTGTCACGGGCTTCGCTCTACCGGCTGTTCGAACCCGCCGGCGGGATCGCCAAATACATCCGTAAGGTGCGGCTGAGTCGCGCCTACCAGGAAATTACCGCGGCGGAATTCTCCAATCGGCGGATCGGATTCATCGCCTATCAACTTGGGTTCAAGAATGTGAGCGCCTTCAGCCGGCTGTTTCACGAAGTGTATGGCGTGACGCCCGGCGAAGCGCGCGAGCGTGCGCGGCAGACAGTCGCCAAGTCCGAGTATGCGGTTCCCGCCGGCCCGGGCGAGTCGCTGACCCGCTGGCTCGACGCCCTTACCGGCTAAGCTCGGCCCGCGTGCGCCGTCGAGCGGGCTCCTGCGCCAACGCGCGCCGCCCACGCCGCCTAGCGGTCGCGCAAGGCGGGACGCGCCGTCTCTCCCGGCTGGGCGGTCTTCAGCGCCTCCGCTTGCGCCCGCCACTTGTCAGCGTCATAGCGGCTCTTGCGCGCGGCCCGCCGGTGGCGGCCTTGCGACAGCCAGGTCGCCGACGCGCCCGCGACGACGCCGAGCATCGCCGCGGCGATCGCCACCGCAAACAACGGCGCCTCGATGGACAGCGCTGCGTTGTCGCCCGAAGCGAAAGGATCGAACGAGACGGTCACGAAGTGGCGGTTGGCGAACGCAAAACCCAGAAGAACGACGGCGATGACGGCGATGACGGCAATTTTCAGGAACCGAACCATGCAAGCCTTATCCCGCCCAAGCGCCGCGCCCGAGCCGGATCACGCCCGAGCGGCCGTTCGAATGATCTAGACCCGCTCGACCGCGGCTCGATTGAGACGCTCGCGCATTTCCTTGCCGGTCTTGAAGAACGGCGCGAGCTTCTCGGTAACCGGCACCTTGTCGCCGGTGCGCGGATTGCGGCCGGTGCGGGCCTGGCGCTGCTTGGTCGAGAACGCGCCGAAGCCGCGCAGTTCGACCCGCTCGCCGCGGGCGAGGGCGTTGGCGATCTCGCCGAGTATGGCGTCGATGATGTTCTCGATGTCGCGCTGATAGAGATGCGGATTGCGGGCCGCCATGCGCTGCACCAGTTCAGACTTGATCACCGAAAGTCCCCACTCGAAGCGACCCGAAGTTCCGCCGGGCCTTCATGCCCCGAAATCGCGTTCAACATCAATAGCAATCCGCCGACGCTCGGGCGTCTATTAGGCGCCCGATGATCATGCTGAACGTTGAACCTCATATTGTCCCGTCCGGCGAAACCGCACGAGATAGGATGGGATGATCGCCTCGGCGGATTGCGGCGCGACGCCGAGACCCTCGAGCACGCGCCCGGCGGCTTCCGCCTCGGCGGAGACGACATTGTCCGACGCCAGCAAATCAACCTGGTCGCGAGTCGTCGTCAGCAGCTTCGGAAAAAGCCCCAATGTCGCTCTCGAGGCGAACTCGCTCGAGGCTGCGATCCAGCGCGACGGACCGGGCGGTACGCCGATCAGCAGTCGGCGGCGATCGATCGCACGCAGCGTGAGTTCAGCCACCTCGCGCAGCGTCATCACTCTCGGGCCGCCGAGCTCGTAAGCGGCGCCTACTTTCGCCAGGCCGGAGAGCGCCGCGGCGACCGCCAGTCCGATGTCGCCGGCGTAGACCGGCTGCAACCGAGTCTTCCCGCCCGCCAGCAGCGGCAAAACCGGCAGATAGCAGGCCAGCGCGCCGAAGCGGTTGAAGAAATCGTCTTCCGGCCCGAAGACGACCGACGGACGCATGACGATCGCGTTGGGGAAGATCTCGTGCGTCAACTGCTCGCCGAGCCCTTTGCTGGCGATGTAGGGCGAGGCGGATTTCCGGTCAGCCCCGATGCCCGAGACATGCACATAAGTCGTGACGCCGGCGCTGACCGCCGCTTGCGCGAGCACGCGGGCGCCTTCGATATGGACCGCCCTATAGGTCTGCGCTCCGCTCTCGGCCTTGACCCCGGTCGCGTTAACCGCCGCGTTTGCCCCTTCGAGCGCGGCGGCGATCGAATTCGGGAAGCGGACATTGGCCTGCACCGGTTCGATCTGTCCTACGCCGCCAAGCGGCCTCAGAAAAGCAGCCAGATCCGGGCGTCGGACGGCCACCCGTATGCGCCATCCGTTGCGCGCCAGCGCCCTGACGATATGACGGCCGAGAAATCCCGACCCGCCGAAAACTGTCGCCAGACGGTTGGCTTCGCTTGTGGCTTCAGTCATCGGGGCTCGACTCCACGACAGGCGGCGCGGCGTTCCCTTATGCGAAGGCTGCGCGCCTGTACAGCCGGGAAACGCGCTCGACCCAGTCAGAAGTTCAGGCGTTCGCCTTCTGGCGCGCGGCGACGACCAGATCCGCCGCGCGCCCCGAAAGCTCGGCCAAGTGATCGAATTTGGTCTCGAATGCGCCTACGCCCGAGGTCGCCGAACGCAACTCGACGATCAGGTCGCCGATCTCGGCCTCTGGGATCAGCGCGCGTAACGCCTCCCATCCCGCCCAGCCCTCGCGGGCCTCGAAACCGAGGATCTGGCCGCGCCGCGCGCTGACCAGAGCGCTGGCTCGCGCCAGCGCGTCGGTCGGCACGTAGATCGTGACCGACAGGATCGGCTCGAGCAGCACCGGGCGCGCCTTGACCAGCGCCTCGTCCAGGGCGAGCTTGGCGGCGGCGCGGAACGCCATGTCGGAGGAATCGACCGTATGGTAGGAGCCGTCGACCAGGGTGACCGAGACATCGACCACCGGGAACCCGAGCGGACCGCGGGTCATCGCGTCGCGCGCGCCGGCCTCGACGGACGAGAAATACTGCCGCGGCACCGACCCGCCGTGCACCCGCTCGGCGAAAGCGAAACCCTCGCCGCGCCCGCGCGGCGAGACCTCGACCACAACGTCGCCGAACTGGCCGTGACCTCCCGACTGTTTCTTGTGCCGCCCGCGCACCGTGACCGGGTCGCGAATGGATTCGCGATAGGCGACCGACGGCTTATGCGCCTGGATCGTGACGCCGAACCGGTCGGCCAGCCGCTCGGTGGTGACGCGCAAGTGCATCTCGCCCTGTCCGTACAGTTTGAGCTCCGACATCTCGGCGTCCTGGACATAGGAGAGCGCGCGATCCTCCTCGCAGAGCTTGGCCAGCGCGCTGGCGAGTCTCACCTCGTCCTTGCGGTCCTTGACGCGGATGGCGACGCCCTGGGTGGCGGGAGGGGCGCCGGGAATCGCGGCCGCGGCGGGCTGAGCTTTGCCGTCGGCGATGCGGTCGCCCGTGGCGAGGTTCTCCAGACGGGCGAAAGCGACGGTGTCGCCCTCCTCAGCGCGGGTCAGTTTTGACGAAACGGCCCCCATGAGCCGGGCGAGGCCGCCAATGCGCTCCTCGACCCCGCGCGAGTTGACGACGGTCGCTCCGTCGGCAAAGGCGCCGCGCAGCACTCTCGCCAGCGAAAGCTTGCCTCCGTGCGCGGTGTGGATCGTCCGGATCACCTGCGCCAGAGCCGGGCCCTTGTCGTCGATCCGAAGCCGCTTGCGCGTGTGGACGACGCCTGGCGACTCATGCCGGAGCGCTTTAAGCAGCCTGGTGACCCCATGGCCGCCGGTGGCCGAGCCCATCAGCACCGGCACTACCCGCCCCTCGCGCAATTCGCGCGCGAGATCGTCGAAGACGAGGTCCCTCGGCGGATCGATGTCGCTGATCAATTGCTCCATCAGCGCGTCGTCGTAATCGGCGAGCTTCTCAAGCATCAGATAGCGCGCCTGCTTTTCCTCGGGGACAACGCCGGCCGGCATCTCGATGACGCTGGACGGAGCGGCCTCCCGGTAGACGAAAGCGCGCTCGAGCGCGAGATCGATGAACCCGGTGGCGACCCCGTTCTCCCAGACGGGAATTTGGCGCAAGAGCAGCGGAGTACGCGAGGCCGGCTGGAGCATCTCCAGCGTCTCGCGCAAGCTCCCGCCTGCCTGGTCGATCTTGTTGAGGAAGAGGATCCGCGGCAAGCCGAGCTCTTCGAGCTCGCGAAGGATGACCTGCAGCGCCGGCACCTTGCGCGGATCGGCCTCGCAAACGACAACCGCGGCGTCGCAGACGGGAAGTGCGTAGCGCATGTCGTGGATGAATTCGATGGAGCCGGGAGCGTCGAAGAAGGTGAACCGGTCGCCGAGATAATCAATGCTGGCGACATTGGGCTCGACGCTCATCGCGTGGCTGCGCGCCTCCGAACTCGAGTCGCCGACGCTGGTGCCTTCGCGAACCGACCCCTGCCGCGCCACGCCTCCGCCACGCGCCAGAATCCCTTCGAGAAGGCTGGTTTTGCCGCTCTGGAACGGCCCGACGATCGCGACCAGACGGGGACCGGTGACGCGGTTCTCGTGATTGACAGCGTTCAATACCGGCCTCCCTCAAGCGTTGCGCCGCGCCCCAGGCGCTAAGGCGCGTTCCATTCGCAAAGGCGTTCCAATCCCTCGACCCGGACGCGCCCTTCCGGACGCGGTTTTCTCAATCGTCGCCGAGCCTTATGACCCGGCGCCGGCGATGTCGGGCGCTTGAGGCGCGCCGTCGCGCGATTGACATGGTTGCAAGAACGCGCGCGGCGCGCAAGACGGTTAACGACGGGCGTTTGCAGCGCCGCCGCCGACCCCGTCTCGCATTCGCCGCCTGCGTCCTGTATGGGACGGCGCGAACGCGGGTTTTTGATGGAACGGAAGAGTTCATGGGTCAGGGCCAACCGGCCGACGCTGGGCAGGTGGCGGCCGCGCTTGGCGGCCGTTCGGTGATTCTTGTCGGCATGATGGGAGCGGGAAAAACCTCGGTCGGGAAACGGCTCGCCGCCAAGCTCGGACTGCCGTTCGTCGATGCCGACGCCGAGATCGAAGCCGGCGCACAACTGACGATTTCCGAAATTTTCGAGCGGTTCGGCGAGCAATATTTCCGCGAGGGCGAGCGCAAGGTGATCGCCCGCCTGCTGAATGGTGGGCCACTCGTGCTGGCGACCGGCGGTGGCGCTTTCATGAATGCGACGACGCGCGACAATATCGCCAAGCGCGGCGTCTCGATCTGGCTCAAGCCCAGTTTCGACGTCCTGCTCGCCCGGGTGCGCAAGAAGTCCAACCGGCCGCTCTTGAAGACGGCGGATCCGGAACAGACGCTGCGCAGGCTGCTCGAGGAAAGGACGCCGACCTACGCCCTCGCCGATTTCACTATCGAATCGCTCGACAGCTCCCACGACGCGGTGGTCGAGGCGATCCTGCGGCGTCTTGACGCGGTGCTGAGCGAGGATGCTCCGCCGGCTGAGAAGGCGAGGCGCAAGGTGGAAGTGCCGCTCGGCGCGCGCGCCTACTCGATCCTGATCGGGCCGGGAATCATCGACGAGGCGGGGGCCGAAATTGCAAGGATCGCGCCCGGCGTCCATTGCGCGATCGTGACCGACGCCCGCGTCGCGCCCCTCTACCTCGACCGGCTCAGCGCGAGCCTCGATCAAGCGGGGTTGCGCGTGACGCCGATCGTCTGCCCTGCCGGCGAAGCCACCAAGTCTTATGCTGAATTCGCCCGCGTTTGCGATGCGTTGATCGAGGCGCGCATCGAGCGGCGAGATCTCATAATTGCGGTTGGCGGCGGCGTGATCGGCGATCTCGCCGGATTCTGCGCCGCGAGCCTTCGCCGCGGCGTGCGCCTCATCCAGATCCCGACCACGCTTCTCGCCCAGGTCGATTCCAGCGTCGGCGGCAAGACGGGAATCAATTCGCGCTACGGCAAGAACCTCATCGGCGCGTTTCATCAACCCTCGCTGGTGCTGGCTGACACCCTTTGCCTCGACACGCTGAGCGCGCGCGATTTCCGCGCCGGTTACGCCGAAGTCGTCAAATACGGGCTGATTGGCGACCGTAACTTTTTCGAATTTCTGGAATCGAACTGGAGCGGCGTGTTCGCGGGCGGCCCGCCGCGCGCCGAGGCGATCGCGGTCAGTTGCGCGGCCAAGGCGCGCGTCGTCGCCGCGGACGAGACGGAGCGGGGAGAGCGGGCGCTGCTCAATCTCGGCCACACCTTCGGCCACGCGCTCGAGAGCCTGATGGGGTACGATTCCGCGCGCCTCGTCCACGGCGAGGGTGTCGCGATCGGCATGGTTTCGGCTTTCCGTTTCTCGCGCGACCTCGGTTTGTGTTCGGGCCAGGATGCGACGCGGGTCGAGGCCCACTTGAAGACGGTCGGCCTTCCGACCCGGATGCGTGACATTCCCGGTTTCGAGGCTAGCCCGGAGGACATGCTTGCCGCGATGCGCCAGGACAAGAAGGTCGAGCGCGGCAGGCTCACCTTCATTCTCGCCAGGGGCATCGGCGAGAGTTTCATCGCCCGCGACCTCGAAGAAGCGAGCGTCTCGGGTTTCCTCGGCCGCGAAATGGCCGTTTCGGCCTAAAAGCCGGCCCGCGGCCTGCATTACTCGCGCATGGGCCCCGTGCTAAGACCGCTCCATGGCGTATAGCCTCGACATTCTGGTCATCGCTTTGAGCATCGTCGCCGCCGCGTTCTTCGCCGGCGCCGAGACCGCGCTCACCGCGGCGTCGCGCGCGCGCATGCATGCGCTCGAGATGGCCGGCGACAACCGGGCAAAACTGGTCACCCGGCTGATCGGCATGCGCGGCCGCCTCATCAGCGCGATGCTGCTCGGCGGCCAATTCGTCACCATCGGCGCATCCGCGATCGCGACAAGCGTTTTACTCAGTCTGTTTGGCGACCGCGGCGTATTGGCGGCGACCATCATCATGACCGCGCTCATCGTCATTTTCGGCGAAGTGCTGCCGAAGACGATCGCGATCGCCTATCCCGACCGCGTTTCGCTCCTTATCGCGCCGCTGGTCCTGTTCTTCGTCCGCGTTTTCGGTCCGATCGTGAGCGCAGTGGAGGCGCTGGTGCGCGGCGTCCTCAGGCTCTTCGGCGTCTCGCTCTTCGACCACGACCCCGGCTTTTCCGGCCATGACGAATTGATGGGAGCGGTCGACATTCTGCACCGGGAAGGCGAGGTCGAACGGGACGAGCGCGACATGTTCGGCGGCCTCCTGGAGCTATCCGAGATCCCTGTCTCGGACGTGATGGTTCATCGCACCAAGATGCGGCTGATCGACGCGGACCTGCCTGCCGACGAGCTGGTCCGCGAGGTCATTGCTTCGCCTTACACCCGCATGCCGCTCTGGCGCGGCGAGCCGGACAACATCATCGGCGTTCTCCACGCCAAGGACCTGCTCAGGGCCTATGTCGCGGCCGGCGGAGACGCAAGCAAGCTCAATATCGCCGATCTGACTCTCGAACCCTGGTTCATCCCCGAATCGACGACGCTGCGCGACCAGCTGCAGGCCTTCCTGCGCCGCAAGATGCATTCGGCGCTCGTCGTCGACGAATATGGCGTCGTGCAGGGGCTGGTCACGCTCGAGGACATCATCGAAGAGATCGTCGGCGATATTCGCGACGAGCACGACGTGGCGGTGCAGGGCGTGCGCAAGCAGCGGGACGGCTCGGTCGTGGTCGACGGCTCGGCGACCATCCGCGAACTCAATCGGGCGATGGGCTGGAATTTGCCCGACGACGAAGCCGCGACCGTGGCGGGCCTCGTCATTCACGAGGCGCGCTCGATCCCGGAGCCGCGCCAGACCTTCAGCTTTCATGGTTTTCGCTTCGAGGTGCTGCGCAAGCAGCGCAACCGAATCGCCGCGCTTAGGATCGCGCCGCTGGCGCCCCGTCTCGCCGCGCCCCCGTCGGTCGGTGAAAAGGGCGAAACGGCGCCGCATGACTGATCGCTTCCGTTGCCGGGTCGCCCGGCATGCCTATATAAGCGCGCAGCGCACCGGGCTCAGCCCGGCGAGAGGTTTGGATGTCCTGGAATAATCAAGGCGGCGGGCCTTGGCGGCCGCAAGGGCGCGGCCCGTGGGGCCAGGGGCCGTTCGGTCCACCCCCGACCGGCGACCTCGAAGAGATCATCCGCCGCGTTCAGGAAGCCCTCGGCAGGTTGACGCCCGGCGGATCGGGAGCCGGCGGCGGCAAAGGGTTCGGCGGCCGCGGCGTGTTGTTCCTGGCGCTGGCCGCGCTCCTGCTCTGGTTCGCGTGGGGAACGTTCTACACCGTCCAGCCGAACGAGGTCGGGATCAATCTGGTCTTCGGCCGCTATACCGGCAAGACCGCCTCCGGCCTCAACACCAACTGGCCCTGGCCGATCGGATCGGTGATCAAGGTTCCGGTTTGGGACCAGCAGATCACCGAAGTCGGCTATCGCAGTCTCGGCGCCAGCGCTGACATCCCCGAAGAAAGCCAGATGCTGACCGGGGACAAGAATATCGTCGACGTGCACTTTCGGGTGAACTGGCAGATCGATCCGTCAAAACCCGAAGACTATGTGTTCACGATCCTCAATCCGCGCGAGACGGTCAAGGCGGTGGCCGAGACAATCATGCGCGAGGAAGTTGGGCTCAAGACGATTGATGGAATCCTGACCACCGACCGCAAGTCCGTAGAGACTGACGTCCAGAAACGGATGCAACAAGTGCTCGACGGTTATCGCGCCGGGGTGCTCGTCAAGCAGGTCCAGCTGCAATCGGTTGACGCTCCGAGCCAGGTCATTTCCGCCTATCGCGACGTGACCGCCGCACAGCAGGACCAGCAGCGCGCCGTCAACGAGGCGGAGACCTACGCCAACAAGGTGGTGCCCGAGGCCGAGGGCGGCGCGGCGCGGATCGTCGCGGAGGCCAAGGCCTATCGCGAGCAGACGATCCTCGACGCAAAGGGTCAGACCGCGCGCTACAACCAGATCTACGACCAGTACAAGAAGGCGCCGGGCGTGACCCGCGAGCGCATGTATCTCGAAACGATGGAGCGCGTGCTTGGGCCGATGGATAAGACGATTGTCGATTCGAACTCCGCGAGCCCGCCGGTGCCCTATATAGCGCTCGACCCGCTGCAGTCGAAGACGGGAGCCGCCGGCAAATGAAGCCGTCCCTGAACGGCGTCGTCCTCGCCGCCATCGCGGTCGTCGCCATCATCATCGCGTCGATGGCGACGTTCGTCGTCGATCCGACCGAACAGGCGCTCGTCCTCAGGTTCGGCCAGCCGGTGCGCGACCTCATCGGCGCGCCTGGCCTTTATTTCAAGTGGCCGTTCATCGATCAGGTGGTGTACATCGACAAACGGATCCTGGCGCTCGACAGCGAGCCGCAGGAGGTGCTGGTGTCCGACAACCAGCGGCTCGAGGTCGACGCCTACGTGCGTTACCGCATCGCCGATCCGCTCCTGTTCTATCAGTCGGTCTTCAACACCCGCGGCGCCGACGCCCAGCTCGGCGGGATGCTCAACTCCGCGCTGCGCCGCACCTTGTCGGAGGCCTCGATCACCGACATCGTGCGCGACAAGCGCGATTCTCTGATGGCCGACATCCGCGACCAGATGATTGCCGGCGCCAAGCGCTTCGGCCTCGATGTCGTCGACATGCGCATCAAGCGCGCCAATCTGCCGGCGGAAAACGCCGAGGCCGTGTTCCGGCGCATGCAGACCGAGCGGCAGCAGCGGGCCGCTTCCTACCGCGCGCAGGGCTCGCAGCAGAGTCAGCAGATCAGGGCCGAGGCGGACCGCAAGGTGACCGTCATCACCGCCCAGGCTCAGCAGCAGGCCGAGCAGATCCGCGGCGAGGGGGACGGCGAGCGCAACCGCGTCTTCGCCGAGGCCTATGGCGCGGACCCGGAATTTTTCGCCTTCTACCGCTCGATGCAGGCTTACGAGAGGAGCTTCGCCAACGGGCAGACGCGGGCGCTGGTCAGTCCGAAGTCGGATTTCTTCCGCTATTTCTCGACGCCGACGCCGGCCCCCGAGGCCACGACCGCTCCCGGTCTTCAGACTCCGGCCGCGCCCTCGGCGAAGGCCGATTGAGATGCGCGACTTCAGCGTCGCCATCGGGCTGGTGCTGGCGATCGAAGGGCTGATCATGGCCGGGTTCACCAATGCGATGCGGGCTCGCATGGCGATGGTCGCCCGTGAAGACCCGGCGAAATTGCGCGGGATCGGTCTCGGTGCCGCCTGTCTTGGCGTAGCGATCGTTTGGGCGTCCCGCTCTCTGCTCTAGCCGCTTTTCCGGCGAAGCGACGTCCGCCGGACCGATGGAAGAATATAGAGGAGAAACCCATGCTCAACGACGCGCGAAGGCCGGCGATGCATCGCCGTCATGTCCGGCCGGCGGTCGCGCTCGCAGTCGCTTCGACGCTCTTCGGCGCCCCCCTGGCGCTCGCGCCGGCGACTCCCGCCTTCGCCCAGTCGCGCCCGACCAATCTCGCCGATCTGGTCGACGGGGTCGCCGACGCTGTGGTCAACATCTCGGCCACTCAGACAGTCGACGACAAGGACAGCAGCGCCACGCCGGATCTGCCCAAGGGGACTCCGTTCGACGAGATGTTCGAGGAGTTCTTCAAGAACCACGGCATGCCCCAACCACGCGCGCGCCGGGCGCAGTCCCTGGGCTCGGGCTTCGTGGTCGATCCGAGCGGCATCGTCATCACCAACAACCACGTGATCGGGGACGCCAACGACATCCTGGTCATCTTCACCGACGGCCGCAAACTCAAGGCCACCGTCGTCGGCAAGGACTCCAAGGTGGACGTCGCGGTGCTGAAGGTCGAGAGCGACAAGCCGCTCAAGACCGTCAAGTTCGGCGACAGCGACAAGATGCGGGTCGGCGACGGGGTCATGGCGGTCGGCAATCCGTTCGGCCTCGGCGAGACGGTGACCGCCGGAATCATTTCGGCCCGCAACCGCAATATCGACAGCGGTCCCTACGATGACTTCCTGCAGACCGACGCCTCGATCAATAAGGGCAATTCGGGCGGCCCGCTTTTCAACCTGCAGGGCGAGGTGATCGGCATCAACACCGCCATCCTCTCGCCTTCGGGCGGTTCGATCGGCATCGGCTTCGCCACCCCGTCGGCGACCGTCGTTCCGGTGATCGCCCAGCTGCGCGAGTTCCACGAGACCCGGCGCGGCTGGCTCGGCGTTCGCATCCAGCCGGTCGACGACACCATCGCCGACAGCCTGAATCTAGGGTCGGCGCGCGGCGCGCTCATCGCCGGCGTTGACGCGAAAGGCCCGGCCAAGCCCGCGGGATTGATGGCGGGCGATGTGATCGTCAAGTTCGACGGCAAGGAGGTCAAGGAATCGCGCGACCTTCCGCGTCTCGTGGCCTCGATGCCGGTCGGCAAACAGGTCGAGGTCGTGGTGGTCCGCAACGGGCAGGAGCTCACCAAGACGGTGACGCTCGGGCGTCTCGAGGACGGCGAACAGAAGACCGCGCTCGCCACAGAGGACAAAGCGGCGCAGCCGGACGCGGTCGCGAAGGCGCTCGGCATGGAGTTTTCCGCCCTCAGCGACGAGGCGCGCAAGACCTTCAAGATCAAGGACAGCATCAAGGGCGTGGTCGTGACGTCGGTCGATCCCGCCTCCGCCGCGGCGGAGCGGGGCTTGCGGGCGGGCGACGTCATCGAAGAGGTCAATCATCAGGCGGTCGAGCATCCGGGCGACGTCGCGAAAGCGGTCGACGCCGCCAAGTCGGATACGAAGAAACCGGCGCTGCTCCTGGTGTCGAATGGCGAGGGCGAGGTGCGCTTCGTCGCTGTTCCGGTCAATTGAACGAAAAGGAGCGGCGCGATGGCCGACGGATCCGCGACGGCGGACAACGCGCTCGCGGTGGCGCGGGACGTTCTCAGGCGGGCGCCGCTGATCGACGGTCACAATGACCTCGCCTGGGTGATCCGAGTCGACCGCGCCGCGCGGGGCGACGTCATCGCCTACGATCTCACCCGCGTCCATGAGCGCGCCGACACCGACATTCCGCGTCTGCGTGAAGGCATGGTCGGCGCCCAGTTCTGGGCCGCCTTTCAGCCAACCGACGCGCCGCATCCGGCGCGCACGACGCTCGAGCAGATCGACCTCATCCGCCGCATCGAGGAGGCGCATCCCGACGTGTTCCTGCCGGCGCGGCGGGCCGCGGACTACGGAAAAGCGAAGTCAGAAGGCAAGATCGCCTCGTTCATCGCGGTCGAGGGCGGCGTGGGCCTCGAGAATTCGCTGAGCCCGCTGCGCATCTGGCATGCTGCGGGCGTCCGGCTGATGACGCTTTGCCACAACGAAACCCTCGACTGGGTCGATTCCGCAACCGATGCGCCGCGCAACGGCGGGCTCAACGCCTTCGGGCGCGCGGTCGTCGGCGAGCTCAACCGCCTCGGCATCGTCATCGACCTCGCGCATACCTCGCATGAAGCGATGCGCCGCGTGCTCGATGCGACCGAAGCGCCGGTCGCCCTGTCCCACTCCAACGCCTATTCGCTGTGCGACCATCCGCGCAATGCGCCGGACGATGTCCTGAAGCGGCTCAAGGCCAATGGCGGCCTGGTGATGGCGACCTTCGTGCCCGGCTTCGTCTCGCAACCGCTGCGCGACTGGCTGCGCCGTTCGCGCGATCCTCACGGCAAGGCGCCGCTCGCGGCCGATCCCAAGGCCCAGCTGGCCGGTCTCGAGGCCAGGCACGGCTCGGCGCCGAAGGCGAGCCTCGAGCAGGTGGCCGACCACATTGTTCGCCTGGTCGAGACCGCTGGCCTCGACCATGTCGGCGTTGGGAGCGACTATTTCGGCGGCGCTTCTCCGGTCGGGCTCGAAGACGTGAGCCGCTTTCCCCATCTGTTCGCGGAGCTGGTGCGGCGCGGGTTCTCCGAGCGCGACCTCGAAAAAATGTCGTCGAAGAATATGCTGAGGGTGCTGAGAAAGGTCGAAGCGGTCGGACAATCGCTCCGCCGGACTCGGCCGCCAGCCATAGGCCGGACTGAAGACTTTCGCGAGCCGTGAGCCGTCCGCGCCGGGGTTTCCGGGCGCCGGTCGGTTCGGGTATGCCTCCCCGGCAGGCCCCTTGAGATCACTGAAAGCCGTCATGGCGCTTCTCGACAAAACCAAGCCCCAACTCGACCTGGAGCTCCGCCGCATGGCGCCGCGCGCGCGAGAGGCGAGCGCGTTTCTCAAGGCCCTGGCGCACGAGTCGCGGCTGATGATCCTGTGCGATCTCCTGCATGGCGAAAAGTCGGTCGGCGAGCTCGAGGCGCTGCTCGCCCGGCGCCAGTCGTCGGTGTCGCAGCAACTGGCGCGCCTGAGGCTCGAGGGTCTCGTTTCGGCGCGCCGCGACGGCAAGACGATCTACTACAGCATCGCCAGCGACAGGGCGCGGTCGATCATCGGCGCGCTCTACGATTCGTTCTGCCAGCCGGGCAGCGGCGCTTAAGCCTTCGCCCTCACTTCGCCCGCCTGAGGCCGCTCGCGCACGCCCCGGCCACCGTGAGAGCGGCCGCGCCCCAAAGCGCGATCGACGTCGCATGTCCCGTCGCGCGTCCGAACGCGACCGCGACGAAGGCCGCGCCCAGCGACTGGCCGATCAGTCGTCCGGTCGATTGTAGGCCGGCCGCCCCGCCGCTGCGCTCGCGCGGCGCGCTGCCGATGATTAGCCGGTTGTTGGGCGACTGAAAAAAGCCGAAGCCAAGACCGCAAATGGCGAGCCGCCAGACCAGCGAGGCGGGATCAGGATTGCCGACATCGAGCGCGACCAGGGCGAGGCCTGACCCCATAACAAGAAGTCCGATGCTGCCAAGAATGCCGGGGATAAAACGATCGGCGAGGCGCCCGGCGATCGGCGCAATCAAGGCGGTGGCGACCGGCCATGGCGTCAAAAGAAGGCCGGTGGCGGCGGCGGAGCGCCCCAGCGCATCCTCGAAGTAGAACGGCAGCGCCACGAGCGCGAGGGTCTGCGCTCCGAACGAGGTGATCGAGGTCGCAAGCGACAGCGCGAACACCGGCCGGCGCAGGAGATCGACCGGCAGCAGGGGCGCCGGCAGCCTGAGCTGCCGCCTGACCAGGATGGCGCCGATCGCTACGCCGACGGCGATCTCGATAAGCCCCGGCCACACGCTTCCCCCCTGCCCGATGCGATTGATCCCGGCGATGAGGAGCCCGAAGGCGAGCGCATTGAGAACGACGCTTTGGACATCGAGGCGGCCGCCGGGGCGCGGCGTCGCCGGTAGGGTCCGCGCGGCCATGACAAGGGCGAGCACACCGATCGGGACGTTGATGAGAAAGAGCCAATGCCAGGAAGCGACCGAAAGGATCGCCGCCGCGACGCTCGGACTTCCGGCGCTGGCCACGGCAACCACCACCGCCATGTTGCCGACGCCCTGGCCGAGTCTGGCGTGCGGATAGATGAACCGGATGAGCGCGATGTTGACGCTCATGATCCCGGCCGCGCCGAGGCCCTGGACGAGACGGGCGAAGGTCAGGACGGCGAAGCTCGGCGCTACCGCGCAGGCGAGCGAGGCGACGGTGAAGACCGCGAGCCCCCACCAATAGACCCGCCGGTAGCCGACCATGTCGCCGAGCGCCGCGAGCGGGAGGAGCGAGACGGTGACCGCGAGCTGGAAAGCGTTGACAATCCAGATCGCGCTCTCCGGCGCGACGCCGAACCCGTGCGCCATCGTCGGCAGCGCCACGTTGACAATATTGCCGTCGAGCACCGCCATCGTGATCGCCATGCCGAGGGTCGCGAAGGCGAGCAGGCGCTGCGGATTGGCGAGGCCGTCAGGGATCTCGGCGGCGTCGGGGGCGGATATCGGTTCCGGGCGGTTCACAGCGGACGAGCCTCCCCCTGCCGCGCGGGCGCCGCCCTCACACCGCCGTCCCCCACAGGTCGTAAGCGTCTGCACGATCGATCCGGACCGTCGCAATGTCGCCCGCCCGCAACGGCCGCCGCGTCGCCACATGCACGCGCCCGTCGATCTCGGGCGCATCGCCCTTGGTGCGGCCTTTCGCCTCGCGCGCGCCGCCCTCGTCGACGATCACTTCGAGGCGCCTGCCGACCTTGGCGGCGAGCTTTTTCGTGCTGATCGCCTGGGCGCGAGCCATGAACCGCTTGTGCCGGCTGGCCTTGATCTCGTCGGGCACGAGCGCAACGCCGAGATCGTTGGCGACTGCGCCCTTGACCGGCTCGTACTGAAAGGCGCCGACCCGGTCGAGCTTCGCTTCATCGAGCCAGTCGAGCAGGAAGGCGAAGTCCTCTTCGGTCTCGCCGGGAAAGCCGACGATGAAGGTCGAGCGAATGGTCAGGTCCGGACAGATCGCGCGCCAGGCCCGGATGCGCTCGAGCGTCTTCTCCTGGCTCGCCGGCCGTCGCATCGCCTTCAAGATCGTCGGCGAAGCATGCTGGAAGGGCGCGTCGATATAGGGCAGCACATTGCCGCCGTTCATGAGCGCGATCGCCTGGTCGACATGCGGGTAAGGATAGACATATTGCAGGCGCACCCAGGCGCCGAGCGTTCCGAGTTCGCGCACGATGTCGAGAAAGCGCGCCGCCGTTTCGCGCCCGCGCCATTCGCTTGCCGCGTATTTGAGGTCGCGGCCATAGGCGCTCGTGTCCTGGGCGATGACGATGAGCTCCTTGACGCCGGCTTTTACCAGCCGCTCGGCCTCGCGCATGACCTCGCCCGCCGGGCGCGAGGCGAGATTCCCCCGCAGCGACGGGATGATGCAGAAGGTGCAG
>Ga0335076_10001068_pt1 | contig 26195 bp, 26 predicted proteins | sample Lox_Sample_25_FD_206717 | JGI IMG/M metagenome (GOLD analysis project Ga0335076, IMG submission 206717) | Soil microbial communities from Loxahatchee National Wildlife Refuge, Florida, United States - Lox_Sample_2.5 | ecosystem: Environmental > Terrestrial > Soil > Wetlands | place: USA... | reverse complement strand
CATCGCCACCCTGCCATTCGTGCTGTGCTAGCGGGCAATCAAGAAAATCTCGCGGTCATCTTCCCAGCGAAGGGTCGGGGGATTCGGCGGCGTCGAGGTCAACGAAAAGCGCGGTTCCCGGGGCATAGCAATTCTTGTCCCGGGCATAGTTGGCGCAGGCGGATGCAAACTGCGGCCTGCGGGGAGATTGCGCGAACTGCCAGACCGATGCGAACGGCAGCCCGCTTTGGCGAGGGCGAGGAGGAGACAAGGCGCAGCCCGGAGAAGGTGGACAGGCATCGTTCGCGACCCAGTACACGATCTCGCGATTGCCGGCATGCTGGCGAATATCCTCGGCGGTGATCACCGTTTCTCCGTGACCTTCCCGGGAACGCAGGCCCGAACAATACACGCCGGCGCGAAAGCCGGCCTTGCGGACGGCATCCCCCCAGGCGTGCACATAGGCACGCTGCGGGCGCAGCAAGCGTCCGCCCTCCTCCAGGTCGAGGAAGATCGCCGTACGCTGCGGGAATCCCTCGGCAGCGGCAGCCTTAACGGCGAGATCGCCATCGCTCGCGCCGAGTGTCGAGGCGTCGGCAGGCGTCTTGAGCTCCTTGGACACGCGTCCGTTGAAAAGGACTACAAAACCGAAGCCCTGAGAGCGCAGCAACGGCCGCTTGCCTTGCCAGGTGTTCGATTTCTCCCCGGGCGGGTTATTGAGCCAATAGGAGGTGAAGCGAAAAGTCCGGCGCAGCGCATCCAGTTGTTCGTCCCCGGGATATTGGTTTCGGTCAAATCCCAGGTAGGCGGACTTCGGAGCATTTTCAGGCCCGGCGGCTGCAACCGATAGCAGTGCGATCAACAGGAGGAGGCGTGCTGGGACAAGCAACGGGATCAATGTTGTTTCTTGCCCGCCGGCTTGTCATTCACGATCGCAAGCACTACCTGGTCGATCAAATCCAGCGCCCGCCTGGAAGCCAGTTTGTGGTTGTTCGCCAGGATGGAAAAGGCGATCGGCACGCCGTTGATGGTGGTGGCGTAGCCGGAGAGCGCGTTGACGTGGCCGAGCGCTCCGGTCTTGGCGCGTACCCGGCCTTCGGCCGACGTGCCTTTGAAGCGCGCCGCCAGCGAGCCATCGATGCCGGCGATGGCCAGCGTCTCCTGCCAGGTTTTGCCCCAGGGCTGGCCGGAGGCGAAGCTGAGCAGTTGCACGATGGCATGCGGCGTCACCAGGTTCTCGCGCGACATGCCGGAGCCGTCGTAGAACACATACTGATCGGGCGTGATGCCGGCCTGGGAGAGGAAGCCGCGCTCCACTTCCATGCCGCCTTCGATGGTCCCGGAGGTGCCCTTTTCGCGGCCCAGCAACCGCAGCATCAATTCCGCATGCAGGTTCTGGCTGACCTTGTTGATGACTTGCAAGTCTTCCAGCAGCGGTGGCGATTGGTACGTGGCCAGCACCAGCGGCTGCAGCGGATTCAGGCGTTCGCCTCCGCCCGAGGCCAGCGCGGTGACGCTGAGGGTTTGCAGGCTGGCTAATTCCGTGTGCCGGGTGCGCGTCCGGCCGTAGACGGCGATGCCGCGCTGCTCGAGCAATCGCTGGAAAATCTGCCCAGCAAACGCTGCCGGATCGTCGATCGCGAGCGCTTCGCCGGCGCCGGGATCGTCCACCGGAATATTTCCCCACAGCGTCAGCACGTTTGCGCCGGGCTCGCGGTTGATGAACACGCGGCGCGGCCCGGTGCCCGAAGGCGTGGTAAGAATCCGGTTATCGATGTGGTAGTAGTCGGCAAAAGGATCGATGGAGACGAACGCCTTCTCGCCCGGGCGGTCCGCGGGCAGGATGTTGACGAACATCACGTTGTCGTTAATGCTGAGCGCCGAGACCGGCGCGCCCGATTCCCAGACCAGGTCATCCTGCGTCCAGCCTTCGCCGTAGCGCTCGAAGGCGAAATAGGAATCGTCGCCCACGATGTCGCCGTCAACGAACTTCACGCCCTTCTGCACCAGTTGGTCGGCCAGTTGTTCGAGCACGCGGATCGAAGGCTGCGTGCGCTGTGTGTGCCCGGCATAAGGCAGCACGCGACCGGATAGATTAGGATCACCGCGTCCTACCAGCACCAGGTCGCCGACCAGGCGGCCGTATTTGTCCACCGTGCCGGCGCTTTCGACGGTGGTCCGGAAGCGGTAATCCGGCCCGATCAGCGCCAGCGCCGCCGCAGTGATGAACAGCTTGGTATTGGAAGCCGGGGTAAAGAGCTTGTCGGCGTTGCGCGCGTAGAGGGTGCGGCCGTCTTTGAGCGAGACCACTTCGATGCCCCAGAAGCCGTGCTCGGCATCCGGCTGGGTGAGGATATTCTCGATTTGCGAGCTGAGGAAATCGTGCTTCGCCAGCGCCGGAAGGGCAGCTACAAGCAGCAGCAACAGCGGTAAAGCGCGCCGGAACATAGGTGGCGCGATTGTAGCACTGGGGAAGTACCGAGTACTGAGTTGCGAGTCGACGGGCTAAGTGTGGGACAGCAATTTATTGTGTGCCAGGTTGCAAAAGCCTTAAATCTAAGCATACTCGGTACTCGTAACTTAGTACTTGGTACTCGGTACTCAGTACTCGCAACTCGGTACTTGCCATGCGTCCTTCCTTCACCTGGCGGCTGCGTTCGCGCACGCTGGAGCTTGGCCCGCGCACCCTCATCATGGGCGTGCTCAACGTGACGCCGGATTCGTTTTCCGACGGCGGCAGGTTTTTCGAGCCGCGCGCGGCGGTCGAGCGCGGGCTGGAAATGCTGGATGCCGGCGCGGACATTCTCGACGTCGGCGGAGAGTCCACCCGGCCGGGCGCTCTGGCCGGCAGCCAGCCGGCGGTTTCTGCCGAGGAGGAGCTGCGGCGGGTGATGCCGGTGATCGAGGAAATTCGGCGTCAGCGCGCCGATGCGATCATCTCCATCGACAGCTACAAGGCGCAGGTGGCGCGGACCGCGATCGAAGCCGGAGCGGAGATCGCCAACGACGTCAGCGGGCTGCGCTGGGACGGGGAGATGGCGCGCACCCTTGCCGGGCTGCAGTGCGGCGTAGTGCTGATGCACATGCGCGGACGTCCCTCGGAATGGCGCACGCTGCCGGCGCTCGCCGACGCCGTCGCGCTGGTGAGCCGCGAGCTCGGCGAGATCGCCGCATCGGCTCTGGCTGCCGGCATCGCCCGCGAGCGCATTGTGCTCGACCCGGGCTTTGGGTTCGGCAAGCGCCTGGATGAAAACTATCCGCTGCTGGCGCACTTTGACGACTTGCACCAGATCGGCTTTCCGCTGCTGGCGGGGGTTTCGCGAAAATCGTTCATCGGGCGCGCGCTGGCCACGAACGGCGGTGACGCGCCGCCGCAGGAGCGGCTTTACGGCAGCCTGGCCGCCATGACGGCGGCGATTCTCAAAGGAGCGCACATGGTGCGCGTACACGACGTGAGGCCGGCGGCGCAGGCGGCAAGAATCGCCGATCGGATTGAGTCATTGAGTCAATGACTCAACCCTAAAAGTTCTTTTCCGAGTCCAGCAGGATGGTCACCGGCCCATCGTTCACCAGTTCGACCTCCATCGTCTCCTGGAAGCGTCCGGTTTCGCAGCGCAGGCCGGCGGCGCGCAGCTTCTCCACGAAATACTCATAGAGGCGGCGGGCGGATTCAGGGCGGGCAGCAGCGTCGAACGACGGGCGTTTGCCGCGGCGCACGTCGCCGTACAACGTAAACTGCGAAACCACGAGCACCGCGCCAGCGATTTCGCCGACGGCGCGGTTCATGCGGCCGGCATCGTCGTCAAAGATGCGTAGGCCGGCGATTTTGTCGGCAAGATAGTCGGCGGCAGGTTCCGTATCCTTCTGCCCCACGCCAAGCAGTACCAGCAGCCCTGGTCCGATCTCGCCCACGGTCTCGCCTGCCACCCCTACACTGGCCCATTGGACGCGTTGCACCACGGCGCGCATGAATGAATTCTAACCAGACGGCCGCTTTCGGTGTCTGTACAATGCTTGGAACCGCGCTTTACATCGCTTCGCGCCCGCAAGTACACTGGTCGCTTTGTGAGATTCCATTGGAGGTCAAAACCATGGCGGACGTGAAGGCAAAAGCCAACGTGGCGGAAAAGATCAAGCAGATCGTCTCCGAACAACTGGGCGTGGACGAGGGAGAAGTAACGCCCACGGCTTCTTTCGTGGACGATCTGGGCGCCGATTCGCTGGACACGGTCGAACTGGTGATGGCTTTCGAAGAGGCCTTCGAGATCGAGATTCCGGACGAAGAGGCGGAGAAGATCCGCACCGTGCAAGATGCCGTTACCTACGTCGAGAAGAAGGTTGGATAGAGCGCGCGCAACCGGACGCGCGGTTTTGAACCCGCCGCAAGGAGAGAGCAATCGATGGCAGCCGTCGAGGACAAAGTAAAGCAGATTATCGTCGAGCAACTCGGGGTGGACGAAGGCGAGGTCACGCCCAACGCTTCGTTCGTTGACGACCTGGGCGCCGACTCCCTGGACACAGTCGAACTGGTGATGGCCTTCGAAGAGGCCTTCGAGATCGAGATCCCGGACGAAGACGCGGAGAAGATACGCACCGTCAAGGACGCCGTGGACTACATCGGCAAGCACGCCAAGAGCGCCAAGTGAGCGCCTGTCCCCGTAGCGAGGCATTGCAACGTTGAACCGTCGCGTTGTGGTAACCGGCGTCGGGCTGATCTGCGCGGTCGGCAATAACAGCGAGGACACCTGGCGCAACCTGCTCGCCGGCGAGAGCGGCGTTGCCCGCATCACCGGCTTCGATCCCACCGATTTCGCCTGCCAGATCGCGGCCGAAGTCAAGAACTTCGACCCCCTGCAGTTCGTCGAAAAGAAAGAAGTCAAGAAGATGGGCCGGTTCATTCATCTGGCCCTGGCCGCGACCGACGAAGCCATGAAGTCGTCGGGGCTGCAGGTGACGCCGGAAGTCTCCGAGCGCGTGGGCGTACACATCGGCTCCGGCATCGGCGGCTTCGACGTGATTGAGCGCGAGCATACGGCGCTGCTGCAGGGCGGCCCGCGCAGGATTTCTCCGTTCTTTATTCCCGGATCGATTGTGAACCTGGCGGCCGGGCACGTGAGTATCCGCTATGGCGCCAAGGGACCGAATGAAGCCACGGCGACGGCCTGCACGTCGAGCGCGCACTCGATTGGCGACAGCTTTAAGATCATCGCGCGCTGCGATGCCGACGTGATGATCTGTGGCGGCACCGAAGCGGCGATCACTCCTATGGGGGTAGGCGGTTTCGCGGCTATGCGCGCGCTTTCCACGCGCAACAACGAGCCGGAGCGCTCCAGCCGTCCCTGGGACGCCGAGCGCGATGGCTTCGTGGTGGGCGAAGGTGCGGGAATTCTGGTGCTCGAAGAGCTGGAGTTCGCCCGCCGCCGCGGCGCAAAGATCATCGCCGAGGTGATCGGCTACGGCATGAGCGGGGACGCGTTCCACATCACGCAGCCGGCGGAGAACGGCGACGGCGGATATCGCGTGATGCTCAACGCAATGCGTGACGCGAAGGTCACGCCCCAGCAGGTTGGATACGTGAACGCCCATGGCACTTCCACGCCGCTCGGCGACCGACTGGAGACCATCGCCATCAAGCGCGCCTTTGGCGAGCACGCTAAGAAACTCGCGGTGAGCTCGACCAAGTCCATGACCGGCCACTTGTTAGGTGGCGCAGGCGGGCTCGAGGCCGGCATCACCGTGCTGGCCTTGCGCGACCAGATGCTGCCGCCGACCATCAATTACGAACACCCTGACCCGGAGTGCGATCTCGATTACGTCCCCAACCAGGCGCGCAAAGCCGATGTGGAAGTGGCGCTAAGCAACTCCTTCGGCTTCGGCGGGACCAACGGCTGCCTAGCGCTGCGGCGGTGGGCCGAGTAAGTCACTGGCTCGATTCGGACAAGTACTTCACGGGTAAGAGGGCGCCGATGCAGGCGCCAGTCAGGAGTCCGCCAACGTGGGCGGCGTTGTCCACGTGCGCAATCGCGGCGCCGAGCAGCAAGTTGTAGATCAGGAAGGCCCCCAAGCTGCCGATGTTCCTGCGCAGATACTGCTCCGGCAGAGCGACGTGCCTGAGCTTCATCGCGACAAACAATCCGCCGGCCACTCCGAAAATTGCCCCCGAAGCGCCGACACTCACAGCCAGCGGATGCCACCACAAACTGGCCAGTGACGACCCTATCCCGCTGAGCAGATAGAGCGCAAGCATGCGCCAGCTTCCGAACAGGCGCTCGGCCACTCTTCCCAGCCCCCAGAAGACCCACATGTTGAGGCCGAGGTGCAGAATACCGGCGTGCACGAAGGCTGACGTTATCATGCGCCACCACTGGTGATTGAAGGTCGCGGGACCGTAGTCGCCGCCCCATCGCAGCAGCTCTCGCACCGATGGCTGCACAGGTGAGACTCCGCCGAGGACCATCAGCGCGAAGACCATAACGTTGAGCGCAACCAGCACGGTGGTGAGGTTCACCCTGCGGGCCGGCGCAGCCTCCAGGGAAACTGCCGGGGCCTGCAACTTCTGCGGGACAGCCTTGCGGCATTCTTCGCACACATCGGAGGTGGTGCCAAAAATCGGCGGATGAAACTCTATGCCGCACCCGGTGCAGGCGGCTACGTTGAATTTCGCTGGAGCCATTGCTGGTAAGCCATACTAATTCCCATGTCAACCGGGCTCCAGCAGAAAACCCTGCCCCGCGGCCGCACATCTCAGCCATAGAACCGATTCCAAAAACGAAGGAGGAATTGTGCGGAAGTTGGTGTGTTCGTTTGCCTTCTTCGCGCTGCTCGTGCCGATACTCTCGTGGGCAGCGCCCAAGGAAAACAAAAAGAGCTTCACCGTAGCCGATCCGGTGCAAGTGCAGAACGTGACGCTTTCCCCGGGGAATTACGAGGTCACATGGACTCAAATGGGAGACAACGTCCCCGTAACCATTCTTAAGGGCCACAAGCCAATCGCAACGATAACGGCATCGGTAGTGAACCAAACCGGGCCCTATAAACAGGGAACTCTGGAATTGCAGACTCAACCGAACGGGGCACAGGAGCTGATGAAAATCGACTTCTCGAGGGTCGCGGTGATTTTGCCGCCTGCTTGATCGGGAGGCCGGCTGACCAGGCAAGAAACGAGGCGGGAATGTTCCCGCCTCGTTCGACTGCAATCTGAAATTAGTCCTGTGGCTGATGCGATTCTTGTCCCGCTTTTTCCATCTCCTGCTGCCAGCGCTTCATCTCGCGATCGAGTTCGCGCCGGGCTTCATCCATGGCGCGCTTGATTTCTTTTTCGTGCAAGTCCATCGCCTCGCCGGCTTCCTGGAGCGCCAGGGCACGCGCTTGTTCGATCTCAGGACGAAGCGCTTGCAGTTCGGCTTGCAGCTGCCCTAAGTCCAGATTCAGGTCGAGGTCGGCAATCGCCGGCGGGACGTGCATCCACGAGTGGTTGCGGCTGGTCTCGGGAAGGCTAATAGTGAGGTTCTGCTCGCGGCGGTCGCGGACGATGCCCACCGTCATCTTGTTGGAGCGGTTATTGCGCACCGCCGAGCGCCAGTCGCCGCGGTCGGCCACCTTCTGGTTGTTCACCCGCACGATGACGTCTCCCGCCTTGAAGCCGGCGGTTTTGGCTGGAGTACCCTCCTCCACCGACTTCACCAGCACGCCCTCGCCATTCTTCACGCCGAAAAACTCGCCCAGTTGGGGAGTCAGGTTATCCACCATCAAACCGTAGCTGGGGTTGGTATGCACTGTTGCCTCGACTGCGGGCATGGCCGGCATGGCTGGAATGGGCGGCATGGGCGGCATCTCGTGATAGTCCATCTTCTTGGAGAAATACTGCTTCTTGTCGGCAAGCTGCAGGGAGATGTTCATAGGCTGGCCGTCGCGGCTGATGGTCATCTGCACGGTGCGTCCGGGAGGGGTTTCGTGGATCAGCCGGCGCAACTCTTCCGTCCCCTGAACTCTTGCTCCGTTGAACTCGAGGATAACGTCATGCTCGCGCAAGCCGGCTTGGCCGGCGGGGGCATCGTGGTCCACCATGGTGATCTCGGCGCCGCGCTCTTCCTTGAGCTTTAGCGCCGTCATGCGGTCGTGGCTTACTTCCTGAATGTCGATTCCCATGTAGGAGCCGGACCATTCGCTCGATCCGGGCATGGGCAGAGGCTCCGACATTGCCGGGTTAGCCGCCACTGCCGGAGCGGCGAGCAGAAGCGCCACCCCCAGAGCTGTGAAGAATGATTTCCGCATTGTGCATCCCCTCCGCTTGTTGGCAGGCGGCGGGACGCAGGATGCGGCAAGGCGGTGACCATTCCTCCCGCCTCCTGCTGCCTGCGTCCTGCCGGCTCCGCTCATCGCTTCCCCCGCCGCAGCTCGATGTTGCCGCCGGTGGTGTTGATTTTCAGCAAAGGTCCACCGCCGTTGATGGCGCCTTGGCCGTAGATCTCTCTCGCACCGCCCCACTCGCCGCCTTCCTGGGAAATTTTCACGTCGGCGAAATCGGAGATGAAGCGGTGTCCCATCGCCGCCTCGATGCTGGCGCGCACCGTGACCGGCAGGTCCGGCGGCAGGTATACGATCACGTCCCCGATGCTGGTTTCCAGGCGCGATTCCGTAAAGTTGCCCTTGCCGCCGACGAATTCAGCGTAGATCGGTCCGGCCGCGGTTTTTGCAACCACCCCGTGGGTAAGGCCGGAGAGCCGGATGCCGCCGCCCGAGGTGGTGGCCCGCACCACGCCTTTGGCCGAAGCCAGGCGGATGCTGCCGCCCGAGGTTTCGAGCACCGCCCCGCCGCCCACATCCCCGACTTCCACGCTGCCCCCGGCGGTCGCGGCGTGCAGGGAGCCATTGCAGTGCTTTACCTGGATGCCGCCGCCGGCGGTAGAAAGATATGCGCTCTGGCTGGCCGAGCCAAGATCGATGCTGCCGCCCGCGGTTTCCGCGTGCACCTTGCCGCCGGCTGAGCGAATGTTGATGCTGCCGCCGGCGGTCTCCAGCGTGAGGTCTCCGGCAACATTTCCCACGTCGATGCTGCCGCCGGATGTCTCTGCCCTGACCGCGCCGCCAATGTCGTTGATGGTGACCACACCGCCGGCGGTTTCGGCCTCCACTCGCCCGGCGAGGTTGGCGATTTCCACCCGGCCACCGCGGGTTCCCACCTTGAGGAAGGCCAGATCGCGCGGAACGTTGACCGTGACCTCGACCGAAATCTTTTCCGAGCCCCGGCACTCGCCTTCGAGCACGGCATAGTCGGCTTTTTGATAAGCATGGACGCTAAACAGTTCGAACTGGCGGCGGGCATAGCTTTCAGAGCCCGAATTCAGGCGCTTGCGCACCGTGTACGAAATGCCCTGGGAAGAGCCGCCCCGCACCGAAACCGCGCCGAATTCGATATCGATCTTGAGATTGCGCGCCGAGGGCAGGGTGCCGTTGACCACCTCCATCCAGCCGTTGCCGGAGCGTACGACCTGGCTGTTTTGCGCCGAAAGCGGCGCCGCCCACGCAGCCAGAGCAACCAGCAGCACCGCAATGTGATGATGACGTTTCAATTCTGCTTTTCCTTCTCTAATCAATTTCCGGAAGCGTGTTCAGCACCCGCTGCGATTCCGAACGGATGAACTTGCTCCTGTCCTGCCGCGACAACTGCTGCAAGGCCTGGCGCACGGCTGCGTCCGCCTTCACCGACTTCAGCAGCACGATCGCCTCCGAGCGCACGCCAGGGTTGGAATCGTTGAGCAGCGCTTCCAGCACAGCATTGCGCACGGAAGTATCGTTATCCACGTAGGGGCCGAGGCCATCGAGGGCCTTCAGGCGCACGCCGGGATTGTTGTCATAGCGCAGGGCAAAGATGAGCGCATCCCGCACCTGGCGGTCTTCCGGACGCTGTGCCAGCAGGTCGACAGAGTCCATGCGCACCCCGGCGTTGTAGTTGCTGCGTGCGGCAAACAGCAGAAGCTGCTGCACGCGCGGATCGTCAATCGTGCCTTCAACCTTTTCGGGCTGTACGGTGTCGTACTGGATCTCAACCTTACGGGAGCCGGGGTCGGGAATGATCGACGTAATGCCGGCGATGGAGGCTTGTGTGGGAGCTGGAGCAGACTTGGAAACCTGGGCGACTTCGGCGGGCTTGTTCAGCAGCTTGTAGCTGGCCATAACTCCGCCGGCAAAGCCGACCATCAGCAGCACCGCCGCCAGAGCCGGAGCGAAGCGAACTTGCTGCAGCCAGCCGGCGATGTCGAGCGCCCAGCGCCAGCGATGCACCGGCTCCGCCGACTCGAGCGCCTCGGAAAGCCGCATTCGCGACGCCGCCAGCAGGTTCGGTGTAGGCTCGGCCGCGGGAAGCGCAGCGCTCATCTGCACGCGGAACCCGCGCGCGGACTCCATTTCCGCCGCGCAATCGCCGCAGCGTTCAGCGTGCTGCTCCATCTCGTGCCGGGCATCGTCCGCCAGTTCGTCGTAGATATAAAGCGTGATGTTTTGCTTTACCCAATCACAGTTCATAACGTACCGCCTTACCAAAATCCTTAGGGTGCCCCACCCTTGGCCGGTTTTGCCAAGGGTGGGTCTTTTCTTTACCTCATGTCCGCCAAGCTTCCGCGCAGCTTCTGCGTGGCGCGAAACAGCGTATTCTTGGCGGTCTCTTCCGTCGTACTCAAAACTTCTCCGATGGTCCGCAGCTTAAGCCCGTGATAATGCTTCAGCTCGAAGACCATGCGCTCGCGCGGGGTCAGCCGTTCGAGCGCGCGGCCGATGCGATTGCCCAACTCGCGCCGCATCAGGTCGCGCTCGGGATCGGCGCCGGGACGCGCATCCGCCGTCTGCTCGATCACGCTGTACTCGTTGCCCTCGGCGTCCGTCGCCACTCCCGCGTCTTCTTTGCGCACGTTCCGCTTGCGCAGGTGATCGAGGCACAAGTTGGTCACGATGCGGTAGATCCAGGTGTAGAACGAGCACTCGAAGCGGAAATTGCCCACGTTGCGGTAGGCCTTCAGAAAAGCTTCCTGATAGATGTCCTGCGCGTCCTGCTCCGAGCCCGTCAGGTGCAGCGCCAGCCGCAGCACCGCGCGGTCATACTGCCGCACCAGTTCCTCGAAGGCAACGCGGTTTCCCCGTTGCGCTTCGCGGATCAACGTGGTGTCATCGACTCGGCGCAGAGTTTGACTGACCATGTCTCCCCGACCGGGAAGAGTTCTGGAACCGCTCTCGCCAACCGCCAAGGTCTTCTGACCTGCTCGTCGAAGGCCACCCCAATTTGCGATCAGGGGCTGGGGGGCTCCCGCTACCGCATCGGCCGGCATGTTGTTGTTCTCCTGAACCTGTCGGGCGTGCCCCGCGCACCCGGATTAACTTGCTGCCGTACATGATCTTGGACGGCTCAGGGAGGGTTCCGTGAGCAGAAATTATAAGCGCAGAAGGCCGGAAATCGGAGGCCTGGCGGGCAATGCACAACCTCCGGGGTGGATTCGGCTAGTCCTGCAAAGAATCGCCAAGCTCCCGCAGGCGCGATTTCAGCCGCTCTAAAGCGCTTCGGGCGCGCTTATGATTGCGCGTCATTTTGGCGACGTCGTTGGAATCCAGCGCCAGTTGCGCGGAGCAATCCAGTATCGATTTCCGCCTTGGGGAATGCCAGCCCGCCGCGCTGGAGCTGTTCGAGCACTCTCGTCACCCCGGGTAAGATGGCGCCGCGGTTGGCTGCTGCAAGTGGAAAGTTACTCTTCGCCCTCGGGTGCCGACGGCTCTTTGTCCACCAGGACCTTAACCGCCGCGTCCACGCCCTTGTAGAGGCGGATCGGAACCTTGAATTCACCGATGTGCTTCAGCGGTTCGTCGAGATGGATCTTGCGGCGATCGATGTTGAAACCCTTGGCGTCGAGCGCGGCGGCGATGTCGCTTGAGGTCACCGAGCCGAAGAGTTGATCCTTTTCACCGGCCTTGCGGGTAAAGCTCAGCGTGACGGTGTCGAACAGCTTCGCCTGGGCTTCGGCCTCGGCCTTGTCGCGGGCGGCGCGGCGCAGAGCTGCCTGCTTCATCTGCTCGATGACGGCTCGGTTGCTGTGAGTGGCCTCAATGGCCAGCTTGCGCGGCAGCAGATAGTTGCGTCCGTAGCCATCGGCGACCTTCACCACGTCGCCACGTGACCCCAGCGTGGGGACATCTTCTTTAAGGATGACTTCCATTAGAAAAGCTCCAAGTCTGCCACGGAGGCAGGGAGGCGCAGAGACTTTGAAATTGGCCGTCTCCGTGCCTCTGTATTTCCGTGGCTAAGTCTTCTAATATCTCGCGGCGAACGGCAGCAGCGCGATGTTGCGGGCCTGCTTGATGGCCGCCGTCAGGCGGCGCTGATGCGGTGTGCAGACGCCAGTCAGCCGGCGAGGAACAATCTTCCCGCGCTCGGCCACGAACTGCTGCAGCAGGCGCACGTCCTTGTAATTGATGGCATCGATCTTCTCGACGCAAAACTTGCAAACCTTCTTGCGGCGGAAGAATTTGCGCGGTCCGCCTTCGCCGCGTCCGCCGGGACGCCCGCCCGGCCCTCCCGGCCGCCGGCCGCCAAAACCGCCCGGACCGCGCCCAAAAGTACGCGGCGCCGGCGCAGAGGGCGTCTCGCTGGTGGACGCGCTTGCGGGCGCTGCTGTCGCTTCGCCTTTTGCTTCTTTTTTCTCTTCGTCAGCCATGATTCTCCTTGATTCCGCTCTGCGCTCTTAGCAGCCGGCTTTGGCCAAAAGCCAGCAGCCAAGCGCGCTTTTCTGTTTACGCCGTCGCCGGCGCGGGTTCCGTCCCCGGCGCTGCTTCAGCAGGCGGACGCGGCTGCCGCACCTTGGAGTCGCGGATCTTCTTGATCTTCGCGAGCCGCTTCCGCTCTTCGTCAACTCGCACGGTGATGTACTTGATCACCGGCTCGGTCACGCGCAGGCGCCGCTCCAGCTCGGCCAGCGCGCTCCCCGGGCCTTCGAGCGTAAGCAGCACATAGACTCCATCCTGGAATTTGCGAACTTTGTACGCCAGCCGCCGCTTGCCCATGCGCTCCACGTTCTTCACCGTGCTGCCGGCCGTGGTCGCGCTGGATTCGACGGTCGAGATCACCCGGTCGGTTTCTTCTTCCGGCAAGTCCGGCCGGATGATGAACATCACTTCATAAGTACGTTGTTGCTCTGGCATTTTCTTCTCCGCTTTCCAAATTGCCACAGAGACACTGAGACACAGAGGTTCTTAGGGTCTCTGTCTCAGTGTCTCTGTGGCCTTCACGATCCTTCCACTTCCGGCTTGCGATTGAAGCGGTTCATGGCCTGGGCCACGCCCTCACTCAAGATCACATTTACTGCCTCGGCTGCCGTATCGAGCTCTTCGTCGACGACGGCGTATTGCGACTTCTTGAACTGTCCCAGCACGTAACGGGCACCGTCCTTCACCGGATGATCGGGCGCGATTCCCAGGCGCATGCGGATGAACTCATCGCTTCCCAGCGCCCCGATGATCGACTCCATCCCATTGTGTCCGGCCGAACTGCCTCGCTGCCGGATGCGAATTGTTCCCAGCGGCAGGTCCAGCTCGTCGTAAATCACGATCAGGTCCCTCGCCGGATCAATCTCGTGCTCCTGCACCAGCTCGCGCACCGACATGCCGCTTAGGTTCATGTAGGTCTCGGGCTTGGCCAGCAGCACTTCCTGCTCCGCGATCACCGCCTTGCCGGTCAGGGCCCGGCACTGCCGGTTGCCGATCCGCACGCGGCTCTGCTCGGCGATGCGGTCAACCGTGAGGAATCCCATGTTGTGCGGCGTGAACTGGTACTCGATTCCGGGATTGCCCAGACCGACGATCAGCTTCACGCCAAGTCCCGTCGCGAGTCGTAAGTCGCGAGTCGCAAGCAGAAGGGGACGTTTGCTCGCAACTTACGACTTACAACTCGCGACTCGTTCCTCATTTCTTCTCTTTCTTCTCGGCCTTCTCCGCCTTCTCGGGCTTGGCCTCGGCCGCTTCGCCCTCGCCTTCCTCGGCCTCCTGCTTGCCCTTCTTGATGACCTCGGGCTCGGCGGGAGCAGCCGCGGCTTCGGCAGCAGCAGCTTCGGGCGTCGGCGCGACTTCTTCCTTAACCGCGATGATGAGCGCCACCGGCTGATTCGCATCGGTCAGGTACTTGACCGATGCGCTGCGCGGCAAATCGCTCACCCGCAGCAGCTTGCCGAAGACCAGTTCGCTCACATCCACGTCGATGTGGCCGGGAATGTCTCCGGGAAGGCATTCCAGTTCGACCTCACGCAGAACCTGTTCCAGAATGCCGCCCTGCTGCTTGACCCCGGCGGCCTCGCCCTTCAGCGTGATCGGCACCGAGACCTTCAAGCGTTCATCCATGGCGATGCGCTTCAGGTCGATGTGCAACAGCGCGCCCTTGATGGGCTCATACTGCCAGTCCACGATCATGGCCTTGGTGCGCTCATCGCCCACCTGCACGTCGAAGATTGAGTTGTGCCCGGACTCGGAAGTAAGAATGCGCGTAATCTGTTTGGGATCGACACTGATGGCCACAGTTTCTTTCTTCGCGCCATAAAGCACGGCGGGGACGCGCCCACCGCGGCGCACGCGCCGAGCCTCGTTCTTGCCGCGCTCCGCACGCGGCTGCGCCTCTACTACGTTGGTTGCCGTCGTTGTTGCCGTTGCCATAATTCCCTTTCCTTCGATTATGCGAACAGCGAGCTGACCGATGTCTCTTCGTGGATCGACTGAATGGCTCGCGCAATCAATCCACCAATGGAACGCACAACAATCTTGGGCTCCTGGCGCGCCGCCGGCGAGAGCGGAATTGTGTTGGTGACGATCACCTGCTCGAGCCGCGATTTGGCGATGCGGTCCACCGCCGGACCCGAAAGCACGGCATGGGTGGCGCAGGCATAAACCCGGCTCGCGCCCGACTCAATCAAAGCGTCGGCAGTCTTGACCAGCGTTCCTGCCGTATCGATGATGTCGTCGAGCACCAGCGCCGTCCGTCCGCGCACGTCGCCGATCACGTGCAGAATCTCGGCCACGTTCATCTCCACGCGGCGTTTGTCGACGATAGCCAGCGCTGAATCCATCTTCTTGGCGAAGAAGCGCGCGCGCTCCACGCCGCCGGCGTCCGGCGACACGATGGTCAATGCCGGCAACGCCATCTTGCGCACTTCATCCACCAGCACCGGCGAAGCGAACAGATGGTCGACCGGGATGTTGAAGAAGCCCTGAATCTGTGGCGCGTGCAAATCGACGATCAGCGCGCGGTTGGCGCCGGCCGTGGTTAGCAGATCGGCCACCAGCTTCGATGAGATCGGCGCCCGCGGCTTGTCCTTGCGGTCCTGGCGAGCATAGCCGTAATAAGGAATCACCGTGGTGATGCGCCGCGCCGAAGCGCGTTTGAGCGCATCGATCATCATCAGCAATTCCATGATGTGCTCGTTCACCGGGTCGCACGTGGGCTGTACCACGAAGACGTCGCCGCCGCGCACGTTCTCCAGCAGCTGCACGTAGACCTCGCCGTCAGAGAATCGCGCGATGTTGGCCTGCGCCCGCGGCATGCCCAGGAAATTGCAGATCTCATCCGCCAGCGCCGGATTGGCCGTGCCGGAGAAGATCTTGAACTTCTCGTCCTGCCGTGCGCGCTGCGGCTTGGGTTTAGGCTGCTCCACCGCCTGCTTCTTCTTCTCTGTTGCCGTTACCACTGTCGTTGCCATGGATTCCCCCGCCGTGGGATTCATGGGACCGCTTGCGAAACCGGGTTTGACCGTGGACTGCATTGCTAGTCGTCAGTTGCCAGTTATCAGTTCAAGACTGAGTACTGGGAAGTGCGTACTGTGTACTGATTTTCTGGCTGGGCGGCCAGGATTCGAACCTGGACAAAGTGCTCCAAAGGCACTTGACCTGCCATTAGTCGACCGCCCAGTTCAGTTGTCAGTTGCCAGTTTCAATTGTCAGTAGCGCAAACGCGGTCCTGGTGACTGACACATAGCAACTGGCAACTGACAACTACTGCCAAATCTTCTTCCAATACTCTCGCCGTGCCAGAGTCTTGGTCGCAATCGCGCACATGCCTTCAGCGCTCAGGCGCTTTGCGGCTTTTTCAGCCAGCTCCGCAGACTTGAAGAAACCATACAACGTCGAGCCAGAGCCCGAAAGCGACGCATAGGCAGCGCCCTCACGTTCCAAGGCACGCTTCACGGCACGCAGTTCTGGATGCTGGGGGAAGACGACACGCTCGAAGTCGTTTTCGATCCCGGCACGGACAAGGTCGAGAAGCAGGGCCTCGGCCCGGTCCCCGCTACCCTGAGCGGGAACACCGGTTGCAGAACCGCTCAACCAGGCACAAATAGCTTGGCTGAACCCATTCAGTTTAGCGGAGCTGGATTCAACCGTCAATTTACCAACTCCCGGCTCGGCAGTCGCAACTCCCTGGTTTTTCGCATCCCAATCGGCGAAAGCTTGTAGCGTCGAGACACCAACATCCGGCGTGACCACAACACAATCCAGCGACGGCAGGTCTTCCAGGGGATATACCTCCTCGCCGCGTCCCACTCCTAAGACCGTTCCCCCGAGCAGAAATAGTGGCAGATCGGAGCCCACCTCGGACGCCAAGCGCAGGCGCTCCTCGTGCGGAAGCGGAGTTTTGACGAGGCGCTCGATCGCGAGCAGCGTAGCTACCGCATTCGACGACGCCGCGCCCACGCCTCCCTGCACGGGCAACACCTTATCTATATGGATCACGACTCGGCCGCGGGCCTTCAGCGCCCGCATAGCTCGCTCGGCCATACGCCAGCATGTGTTCGACTCGTCTTCCGGAACGCGCTTGTCCTTCGACCGGATCTCAATCCCGGTTCCGCGAGCTAATTCAAGCCGCAAGCGGTCGTACATGGCAATCGTCTGGTATACGGTGCGCAGGGGGTGGTAGCCGTCCGCCCGCCTCGGGCCGATCTCCAGCCCTATGTTGACCTTGGCGAAGGAGCGCACGGTTACCGGCATGGCGGGAGATTCTAACTCACCACCGCGGGATGGCATCTTGCAGTTCCTCTTTCCCCTTCCCGGCGCGGGAAAGTTTCCCAAACCCCACGGTGCTCCATGCCGTTAGAACTTCCGTAATATCTGTTCTGCCAGCCACTTAGGCTATCGTGAGGCTACCCCCCGCGCCAAAGGTGTGGTCTTTCGGGGTTTAGTGATCGGGAGTTTATGGCACCCACTATCGGCCGCTTCGAAGTCGTACGCGAGCTCGGCAAATCGGAGCTGGGCACGGTCTACAAAGCTTATGATCCGAAAAAGAAACGCACGGTAGCGCTGCGGGTTCTGCTCAATGACAGCCCATCGGCCCAGGAGCGCTCGCGCCAGTATCTGCTGCAGGCCAAAGCGGCCAGCGTGCTCGATAGCCCGAACATCGTCAGCGTTTACGCCGGCGCCGAAGAGCAGGACATTTCTTATGTAGTGATGGAGTTCGTTGAGGGTGTTCCGCTCGATGCAGCCCTCGCGACGCAGCAGGGATTTTCTTCCAGCGAACTGCTCGATATCTCGCGACAAGTTTGCCGCGGCCTGGATCACGCGCACTCCAAGGGTATTTTCCATCGCCGGCTCACCCCGCCGGGAATCCTGACGGAGTGGGATGGCACGGTAAAAATCCTTGATTTCGCCGCCGATTTCGCAACCTTCGAAAATCGTACCGCCGACGATCTGCGCTATCTCTCGCCGGAGCAGGTGCAGGGCCACGCGCCCGATGCGCGTTCTAACGTTTTCAACTGGGGCGCGATTCTGTACGAGATGGTGACCGGCAACAAGGCATTCCCGGAGAGCGATCCTGCCGCAGTACAGCAGGCGATTCTGGATGTCATGCCTCCAGCGCCGCAAGAGGTCATTCCCCGGATGCCAGCCGGGATCAGCCGCGTGATCATGAAGGCGCTAGCGAAGAATCCTGAGTACAGATTCCAGCGCGCTGGCGACCTGGTGAACGAGCTGGAAGCCGAGTGCGAGTCGAGTGGTCGGGCTTCGGTGCCGGGAGTGCCCCATGTGAAGGCACCGCCGCCCGCGCCCCCCGCCCCGACGCCGGGACTGCGCATCGAAGCCGCATCCAACAGCATTCCGGGATCATTGCCTTACAGCGGCAACGAGAGCATCAGGCCTGCTGCCAGCGTACCGGTCCGGGCTGCGGCAGAGAGTGCAAGCGATAGCGAGCAATTGCTGGGTTATGAAATTCCCGAGTCCATAGCTGCCGCCCCAGCGAAAGCTTCTGTGCCGGCTGCCGCGCCTGCTCCCGTCAAGGAGACCATTGCCCCGGCACCGCCCGCACCGAAGAAAGCAGTTCCCCGGGTTCCCGGTTCGCTCTCGCCGCTGCAGATCAAGATTCTGGCGGGGGCTGTAGCCGCTGCGCTGGTGGTGATGGTCGTGGTGATGATTGGCGATTCCATGCGCGCGCGCCGCATGCGCGCCGATGCCGAGGCAGCCGCGCTGGCTCCGCTGGTCAGCAAGGGCGCGCCCGATCCCGCAACCGCTGCTCCGCCGCAACCCGCCCCCGCGCCGCCGCCCGAAGAGCCAGAAGCCAGCGTGATTCATATCGTGCCCAAGGCGAAAGCGCTCAAAGCGAAGCACAAGACGGCAACTTCCGCGCCGGCGCCGATCATGGGCGAGCTGGCGGTCAACTCCGTTCCCGAGGGCGCGCGCGTGCAGGTGGACGGCAACTCCGCCGGGGTTACGCCCGTAGCCCTGACCAGCCTTAGCCCTGGGCAGCACGTCGTCATTTTGGCAAAACCGGGATATGCAGCCGAATCGCGCAGCGTGGTGATCCATGCCGGCATCCGCAACGCGCTCGCGGTGAACCTGAATGGGCTTGCAGCCGTGGCTTCGATCGCCAGCGAACCTGCCGGTGCGGCCATCATCATCGACGGCCGTGACACCGGCAAGACCACGCCCGCCAAATTGACGGTAGACAAAGGCGCCCACGCGCTGGTGCTGCGCAAAGCCGGCTATATGGAAACTTCAGCCACCATGGCGTTGAATCCGGGTGAAACCTTCCAGTTCCAGCCCACGCTGAAACCGCTGGGCAACGCCGATGAGATCAAGCAGGTTAACAAGTTGAAGAAGCTGATCGGCCGCGGCGGGCAGGAAGACATGGCCCGCGTAACCGTGCACACCTTCCCCAAGGGCGCGCAGATCATGTTTAACTCCCGCATGATGGACCGTAGCTCGCCGGCAGAGTTCCTGCTCGGTCCCGGCACTTACGAGGTCACCCTCACGCTCACCGGATACAAGCCGGTGCACAAGCTGATCACCGTCGAGTCGAACGGACGGATGGAAGTAAACGAGACCATGGAACGGTAGCCCTTTAGGGAGTAGGCAGCAGGAACTGCTTGTTTCCGCTAGCAACTGGCAGCCAACAACTGACTACTACTACTTTCTTAGCCCCGCCAGGTCCGCATCGTTTTCTGGTAGGAAATATCCCACGACAATTCCCATAGCGCCTTCAGGGATTAGCTTGCCCGTTGGATTCTCATAGATCGAAGTCACGCGTAGCTCGTCTCCCTTGCTCAGCTTGTAGCCTCCGCGATCGGTGAAGCGAACGACCGGCATGCTTTGGATGTGGCCCGCGTCGTCAAGCTTCGCCCTGAGTGGAGCGACTTCCTCGTTGCGTGTGACGTTGAACAGATCGAGCTGCCGGCCGTAGTCATGCATGTGCCCGCCCACGCCCAGCAGCACGCCGCCGTAGCTGAGCCTGAACTTGCCCATCTTCAGGGTTTTGCCGGGGCCGAGGTCGTAGCTGGAGTCGCCGCACTCGTCTACATCGAACCACGCCGGGAAAACACCCTTCAGCGGCGCAGTTCCGTCGGCGCTGCGATACTCGATTTGCACTTCCAACCAGGTCAGCGGATAGCCGGTGGCCGTGGGATTATGGAACATAGCGCTCACGCGGATGCGGTCGCCCTTGTGCACGCGATAGCCGAAGCCGGGCAGCGCCGGCCAGTCGTTCATCTCCCCGCCCGCGCCGAAGATGTGCTCCTGCTTATTAGGGCACAGGAAATCTGGTCGTGCGGTGTTATAGAACGCAACGTGGTGCAGCAGACGTCCGGGCTCCGGCTGACCCGTACCGTCCACCAGGCGCGGATGATAGGCCGTGATCCAGCCTTCAAAAGGAATCTCCAAGAACAAGGCTGGGGCTTGGGCAATTGCCATGTGGTCAGAATTGGCCGGAAGATTCAGAGGTCCAACGCGCACGGTGAGAAAATTTGCCGCAGCGACATTACGAACCTCGAGGTGAGCTTGCGACGAGGTCTTCATCGCGGCCATATTGTGATGGTCGTGTTGCGCGCAAGCGGACACGGCACAAGCGAAAACAATAAAAATAAAAAAGAAGCGGTTCATGAACTTCGCCTCTTAGCGACGGGCAGAGAGCATCCCCAAAATTTCCTTCAATCCTTGCCGCACCTGGCGCAAGCCGTCACGTGAAGGGCGGCTCTCGAATGGAAGTGAATCCTGAGTCTTGCCCGGCCGATGCTCCGCCCGCAGCAGTTGCCGCGCGCCGGCAATCTTGAACCCATCTTCATACAGCAACTTCTTGATCTGGACCACAGTCTCCACGTCGCGGCGCCGGTACATGCGCTGTCCGGTGTTGCTCTTGCCCGGTTTCAACTGCGGAAACTCGGTCTCCCAGAAGCGCAGCACGTACGCGGGAAGACGGCAGAGGCGCGCCACTTCACCAATGCGGAAGTAGAGTTTGTCGGGGATGAGCACTTCGCCGGAAGATTTCTTTTTCTTCGCAACCATGCGTGAGACTCGCGCGGAAGGCCCGCCGCGCTGCAGACGAAGGCGTGCTCGGATAGTACGGCGGACTTCACAGAGGGGTCAATAGTAGAAATCAGTGAGGAGGGGAAAGCGGGAAGTGAAAAATGGGAAACCGGAAGTGGGACCGCTGCCTGCCGCTTTCCACTGCCTAAAACCAAGAGCCTCCACGCTCGCGGCCCACTTGCCGGCCGAGTGCGTGGAGGCCCTGGAGAAACCTCCGACTTAGTGTTTCTTCTTCTTCGCCTTCTTTTTCGTTGCCATTGAGCTTCCTCCTGAACTTTCTCCCTAAGGAGTTTTTGGTTCCGCTCCTCACGATCGCTTCATCAGCGCTCGCAAGGCTACTTGCGCAGATATTGCGGCCACACGCTTCCGCTGTCAACAGGTTTCTTGCATGGGAAACTCGCGCGATACATCTCCAGCCTTCCGGCACTTCCGGATTTTGTCGTACACTCGCGGCGCATTGGTCGCCGTTCGCCTGCGAGCTGAGTCACGGCAGCGCAGGTCGCGAATGCTAGAATCCCAGAGGATTCGTTCGATGCTTGCGGTCGTAAAAACCGAAGCAGCGCCAGGGGCTGACGTTCGCGACGTTAAGGTCCCAGAGATCGGCCTTGCCGACGTGCTGGTAAAGGTAAAGGTCGCCTCGGTCTGCGGTACCGATCTGCACATCTATAACTGGGACCCCTGGGCGCAGCACCGCATCCACCCTCCGCTCATTCCCGGGCACGAATTCTGCGGCGAAGTGTCCGCCGTGGGCGCCGAGGTCACCACAGTCAAGGAAGGCGATTTCGTCTCCGCCGAGATGCACGTCAACTGCGGCAAGTGCTACCAGTGCCGCACCGGCGAAGGGCACATCTGCCAGAACGTAAAGATCATCGGCGTCGATGCCGACGGCGCCTTTGCCGAATATGTGCGCATCCCGGAATCAAACATCTGGAAGCTCGATCCGGCGATCCCGCAGGAGTACGCATCCATCCTCGATCCGCTGGGCAATGCGGTGCACACCGTGCTCGCCGGCGAAATCGCGGCTAAGACGGTCGCCATCACCGGCTGCGGGCCGATCGGCCTCTTCGCCATCGCGGTGGCGCGTGCCGTGGGCGCGACAACCGTTTTTGCTATCGAAGTCAATCAGTACCGGCGCAAGATCGCGACCCAGATGAAGGCCGACTTCGTCCTCGACCCCAGCCGCGAGGACGTGAAGCAGATTGTCTTCGACCAGACCAGCGGCTTGGGTGTCGACGTTGTGCTGGAGATGGCCGGGCATCCCGACGCCATCCGAACAGCTTTCGACATCGTGCGCCGCGGCGGACGCATCTCTCTCCTCGGGCTCACCTCCAGGCCGGTTTCGCTGAACTTCTCCGAAGACATTATTTTTAAGGGCATCACCATCCAGGGCATCAACGGCCGCCGCATGTACCAGACCTGGTACCAGATGCAGGCTCTGCTCAAGGCGGGCAAGCTTGACCTTCACCCGGTGATCACCGATCGCCTGCCGATGAAAGACTTCTCGCGCGGCATGGAGCGGCTGCGAACCGGCGAAGCCAGCAAGATTCTGCTTTATCCCAACGGCATGAAGTGAAGTTGCGATCCGCGTCTTCCCGCGCGAATCCGCGGCGAGCGTTCCTAGAGCTTCTGCACTCTCTGCACGTCGCGAATGCCGGGCAGCTTGCGGATGCCGCCGACAATGCGCTGCAGGTGCTTCATGTCGGCGATGTCGATCACCACGTCGATGGTGGCGTGGCCGTCGCCGGTGCGGGCTTCGATGTTGCGGATGTTGGTATTGTCGTCGCTTATGATGGCGGTAATCTGCTTGAGCATGCCGGCGCGATCGTCGCAGAAGACGGTCAGCTTCACCGGATAAGCGCCGTTGCCTCCGTCGCTCGCTTCCTTGCCCCACTCCACCGCGATCTGCCGTTCCACGTCATAAAGAAGGTTGACAACATTCGGGCAGCTACGCGCATGCACTGCCACGCCCTTGCCGCGGGTAACGTAGCCCACGATCTCTTCCCCGCGGATCGGATTGCAACATCGCGCGCGGTAGATGAGCATGTCGTCCTGGCCCTTGACCTGGAGCGTGCCGCTGTCGCCGCCGAAGACGCGCCGCACCACCGTGCCGAAGCTGGGTTTCTGTTCTTCCGCCGGCGCTGAGGTCTGCCCCGGCGACAGTTTGCCCAGCACCTGCCGCGCTGAAAACTTGCCGAAGCCAACGCCGGCGATCAGATCGTCGGCGCGAGTTACGCCATATTCCTGGGCGACGCGCTCGTAGGTTTCGTCCGAAATGTCTTTCAGCGAGACGCGATACTTGCGGGCCTCTTTCTCGATCAGCTTGCGGCCGATTTCGAGCGCCCGCTCGCGCTGATGGACGTTGAGCCAGTGGCGAATCTTCTGCCGCGCGCGCGAAGCCTTGACGAACGTCAGCCAGTCGCGGCTCGGCGTGTGCCCGGGCTGAGTGATGATCTCCACAATCTCGCCATTGTGCAGCTTGTAGCGCAGCGGCACGATGCGCCCGTTCACGCGCGCGCCGGTGCAGGTGTGCCCGACGTCCGTGTGAATGGCGTAGGCAAAGTCCACCGGCGTAGAGTCGCGAGGCAGGATCACCACCTTGCCCTTCGGAGTGAACGTGTAGACCTCTTCCGGATAGAGATCGATCTTCAGCGCGGATAGGAACTCATTGGGATCAGAGACCTCACGCTGCCACTCCACCACCTGCCGCAGCCAGGCCAGCCGCTCTTCGTCTTTGGCTCCGACGGGCGCGCCGTCCTTATATTTCCAATGAGCGGCGATGCCTTCCTCCGCCATCCTGTGCATCTCTTCGGTGCGGATCTGAACTTCGAAGGGCGTGCCGTTCTCGGCGATGACCGTGGTGTGCAGCGACTGGTAGAGGTTCGGCCGCGGCATGGCGATGAAGTCCTTGATGCGCCCCGGCACCGGGCGCCAGAAATTGTGGATCGCGCCCAGCGCGGCGTAGCAATCCTTCACCGACTTGGTGATGATGCGGATCGCCAGCAGGTCATAGACCTGGTCCACCGCAATGCCCTGCCGCTGCAGCTTCTGCCAGATGCTGTAAAGCCGCTTGATGCGGCTCTCCACCCGCGCCTCAATGCCGTTTTCCGCCAGCTTCTCGCGCAGCACGCCCTCGAACTGCTCCAGTTGCTGCTCGCCCTTTTTGCGCCGCGCCTCAATGGCATCGTGCACCTGCTTGTAAGCGATCGGGTCTACGTACTGAAACGACAGGTCTTCCAGCTCGCCGCGCACCTTGCCCATGCCCAAGCGGTGTGCAATCGGCGCATAGATCTCCTGCGTCTCGCGCGCGATGCGCTCCTGGCGGTCAGGAGGAAGAGCGTCCAGAGTCCGCATGTTGTGCAAGCGGTCGGCCAGTTTGATGAGCACCACGCGGATGTCATCCACCATGGCCAGAACCATCTTGCGGACGTTCTCCGCCTGCCGCTCCTCGCGCGTGGCGAATTCGATCTTCGAAATCTTGGTGACGCCCTCGACGATGCGCGCCACCTGCTCGCCGAACTCCTTGCGGATGTCGACCACCGTGACCGATGTGTCTTCGACCAGGTCGTGCAACAGGCCGGCGGCGATGCAGGTGGAGTCCAGCTTCATGTCCGCCAGCACCAGCGCGACTTCCAGCGGATGGCTCAGGTAGGGCTCGCCCGATTCGCGGTTTTGCCCGGCGTGATATTTCTGCGTCAAATCGTAGGCGCGGCGGATGATCTCCAGGTCGTCATTCGGGCGGTTGGCGCGCACCGTCTTCAGCAGGTCGCGGAACTTCGTGACCGTGAGCACGTTGGTCGCGAACTGCTGCCTTAGTGTTGCCATGGCCGCCTTGGGTAGGGGAGGACCGGACCGGAGGAGCTATACGGCCGCCGGAACCTTGCACAACACGGGCTGGATGTAACCATCCTGTGGCGGGGACTCGCCATAGTTGATTATAACCGCTCCCGGCAAGGATTCCGGACACTCGAAGGTACGTGGCGGTAAGCGGCCGCTGAGCTTAGGATCAAACCGAGAAGTCGGCGAGACGCCGCCACCGCCATGCAATCAAGGCCCGAAAGGCCGACGGGTAATAGCCCAGGGCGAAGCCCTGGGCAAACGAGGAAGATAAGCCGAGCCCCTTCAGGGACGGCACGGACCTGCACCCAGCTACATGTAGAACAAACTCAGCCGCGGCAGACCGTAGCGCTCGAGCAACATCTTGTGGACGTATTGTTTGTGCAATTGTTCGATCTGCGCTCCCGGCATCTTGCTACGGTAAGGAGCAATCTCGCGCTCGGCCCGCGCGCGCAGCGAGACCAATTCCTCGTCCGCCGTGCCCGCGAGCAAGACCGCAAACAGCTTCTCCTCCATCACGGTCAGCCGGAGCTCCAGATCTTCGAGTTTCGATGAAAGACCCGCAGCCAAATTGCGCAGCGACTGCGCCGTTTCTTCGGCCGCATGGCGCGCCGCCTCCGGCAGCTTCGCTTTCCCGATTTGCGCGGCATTCCGCGCCAGGTATGCGGCGATCTCCTGCGGATCGAGTGCCGGTCCGCGCGCCGGCCGGGCCGTTCCGACCGATGCTTCCTTCATGCCCTCGGCCGCAGCCAGAATCTCCTGCGAGCAAAATCCCAGCCCATTCACCCGCCGCTGCGCCTTGCGCGGACGCTGCTCGTAATGTTCAAACGTCGAGTCGATACCGCGCAGCACCGCCTCAAGCGGAATGCCGGCATCTTTCCAGGTTTCAATCAGCGCCCAGTCGAGCGTCGAAAGCAGCAGCATGGTGCCGCGCCGCCGCTGGAAGTGCTCCTCAATCTCGGTGAAGTAGTTGAAGTAGTTTTCCAATGGGAACACTGTTCGTTGGTATTTGCGCCAGAAGATACGTGAAGGGCACGGCTTTCAGCCATGCCGTAAATGGCATTAAATACCTCGGCCTTCAGGCCCTGAGGACTCCTCAACGGCTAAAGCCGAGTTTCTTATCTTGACTTAACGGCACGCCTGAAAGGCGTGCCCCTTCACGAATCTCTCCCCGCTTTAGCTTTTTGCTTTTAGCCTCTTCTTCTCCTCGGCGCCCTCTCCGTCCTCGGCGGTCTTGGTTTTCCGAACATTCCGCCCCCTGACAGCTACCTTCACTCACACGGACATTCCAGCAGAACAACCAAGCAACCAGAGCCATATCAACACCGCAAGCACAATCCAGTTCAGCCACCTGGGAGCACCCCGTTTAGACGCGAGGTAGCCGAAAATCATGGCGACTGGGGACAGCAAGAAGAACCAGGCAAATAGTCCGGTTTCCGGCGACTCCCAGGGCGGAAGGTTATCAGGCGGGAACTCGAAATAGACGAACGCACCTGCAGCTAAGCTCGCCAGGACAGTAGCCGTTATCAGTGCTATCAACGAAGGCGGGCTAAGGCGTTCTTGGTGCCGCACGCGATACG
>Ga0335076_10001067_pt1 | contig 26210 bp, 20 predicted proteins | sample Lox_Sample_25_FD_206717 | JGI IMG/M metagenome (GOLD analysis project Ga0335076, IMG submission 206717) | Soil microbial communities from Loxahatchee National Wildlife Refuge, Florida, United States - Lox_Sample_2.5 | ecosystem: Environmental > Terrestrial > Soil > Wetlands | place: USA... | reverse complement strand
GGTCCTTGTCCTGAACTTCGTGTAAAAGTTTTATCGCCTGTTCTTTATCACCGGGTAGGTTTCGTTTCATCAGGGTGAGTGCCTGGTAAAATTTAGCGGGATTTGAATAATCTGTAGTATAAGATTCAAGCTGTTTAAAGTAATCAAAAGCGATATCATATTTCCCCAAACGCAGCGCAGCAAATCCTGCATAAATCCTGGCCTTCTCATTAGCCGTATCAGCCTGGGCAATGTTTTGGAAATAATCCAATGCCTGGGGTAGCTTGTCATTGTTGTACAATTCAATACCACCTTTTAACTTATCATCAGCAGTATTTTTACCTTCTATCCCCATACCTACCGGAAGTTTTGGTAGTTTTTCGTTTATATAATGGTCAGCCCGTTGTTCTGAAGAAAGCGGTTTATTGAAGATCTGCCATCCGAAGAAAATTCCTGCAACCAGGGCAGCCACTGCCACAGAAGACCAGAGTTTTCTGACAAGGGAAACGGTTGGACGGGGTTTGTTTTGCTGATAAATTTCACGGAATCCCTTCTTTTTTTCTTCCCTCAGTTGTTCTGTTGCAGCCTGTAACATGCTCAAATAATCAGCAACTTCTTCTGCAAAAGCCGGGTCATCAGCGATCTTTTGTTCGAACTGTCTGACTTCATCTGCAGAAAGTTCTCCATTAAAATAGTTGTCGATATATTCCAGGCTTTCCATTTTTTATCAAGTGGTTTTATATAACCTGCGTAATTTTTCCAGGCAGCGGAGCCGGCTGGTTTTTACCACGTCGGCGGTTTTATATTCCAAAGTTGCTGCGATTTCCTTATCGCTATAGCTGTCCGCCCACAATAATAACATCTGCCTGCACTTATCTTCCAGCTGATTTAGTTTTTCCTTCAGAATCTTCCAGTCTGTTTTATCAATCAACGCCTGCACTACCGATCTGGCAGTATCAGAAATGTGGAATAATCTGTCGGTAATCGACTCCGTTCTGTATACGCTATGTTTATTAGTCGTTTTTTTGCGCAAGAGGTCAACGCATTTATTATGAAAAATCTGATATAGGTAGGTTTTAAGTGAGGACCGGCCTTCAAAAGTGTGGTTGGTAATCTTTTCTATCGCAGACAAGATCGTATCGGAATAAGCATCGAAGACCTCATCTTCCGACAAAGTATGTTTGCTCATACCTTCCCGTATAAAATAAGCATACTTATTAAATAATTGTTCCTCGCTTATTCTTTTATTCCCTCCAGTCCGTCTGAGTTGCTCAATTATTTCCTGATCCGAGTTGTTTAAGGATTTCGAGATAGCCATCCTGCTGTTAATGTAATTCTAATATAAATAAAAATACTTAGTGAAACAATTATTTTATGTTTACCTCTTTTCATCTACCACGACAAATATTCAACACCTATCCCGGATATCGCAAAATCTGCTACCCCTTGGAATAAATAATAATAAGCAGCTTATTTTTTCGCCCCTTATGAAAACCTAACATTGGGTACAGGCAATTAGCTTAATACCGCAACCAATCGAAATTCCATTAATCATTAAACCTTACAAAAATGAAAAAAACACTAATTGCGCTGGCAGCAACCTATCTTTTTGTTGCTCTAAGCATGACCAGCGCAAGTGCCCAGGGCACAAACAATGTAATCGCTTTTACAGATACAAAAGCGTTTACCAATTCTCTTGAATTTCTCGTCTTTCTTGACGATTCCATTATCGCTACCAGCGTTGCAGACCTGAACACCATCAACGCAAAAGCCGTAAAAGACTTCAACGCCAGATTCGGCAAAGCAGCCAATGAAAAATGGTACAGAACTCCGGATGGTTTTCTCTCTTATTTCACACTGGACGGAACTACAAACAGGGTATTATATGACAAAAAAGGTCGCTGGCACTATACCGTTAGATTTTATGATGAAACCAAGCTGGACCGCAATATACGTGCAATAGTGAAAAGCACCTATTATGACTTTACCATAACAGTAATTGAAGAAGTACAGTCTGATGACAACCTGGTATATATTATACACCTGGAAGATAAGGACAGCTTTAAGAATGTGAGAGTTTCAAGAGATGGTGAAATGGATGTTTTAGAAGAATTCCAGAAAGGATAGATGAATCGGGAGTGTAATTTTGATCATAGAAATCAAGCGACAATCATAATATACATCGCAACCTAATCTCTGATCCTGGCAGGTATCCCTGCAAAAATACCCCCTCCCATCTTCACACAGGCTGGACAACGATGCCCACCGAACCAGCAGCAACCAACCCCTCCTCCCATGAATACCCGGATGATTTTTATTCTAAGAGTGAAAACATCCGGCTTACTTCTCCACAGTTGCCTCTCCGACAAGAGGCAACTTTTTATTTTACTCCGTACGATCCCGGCAACGAATGAATATTTTTAAATACCTTGTGTATGAAATACCTTCAGCCTTATGCTACAACGAATACAAACCATTTGGCTGCTTCTTGCCGCAGCCTGTGGCTTCCTGACTTTCAAATATTCTTTCTACAGCGGTAACAAGCCCGGCGACAACCAGACTGCCAATTTCGAACACCTCACGGCGACAACTTCCATCATCATTCTCGTACTAACGGTAGCAATTGTAAGTGCCGTAGTCATCGATATTTTTCTCTATAAAAACAGGAAGTTGCAATTGCGTATCCTACTTGCTGCAATCATCGCTTCCTTATTGAATATCTTTTTGTACTTTAAACAAACGCAGAATTTTGTGCAGGGCAATTATTCTCTCACCTCTATTTTTGTGTTTGCCATTCCTGTTTTTCTTTTTCTCTCAGCGAGAGGAATTTATAGAGATCAAAAATTAGTGAAGAGCCTGGACAGACTGAGATAAAAAGTAAAAATGAATAATCAAAAAACAGTCTATAGAAATATTTCCCATCTTAGTGTAATTCGCTTTAATCAGTGTAATTCGTGTTTTGAATAAATTTTCCGGTAAAACTTTCTTTAATTTTTTTCAACCCTTTTGGAAAACCGGCATAAACAAGGTGCCCACCGTCTTCCCCTGCTTCAGGGCCTAGGTCAATGATCCAATCAGCAGATCTGAGCACGTCGGTATTGTGTTCAATGACAATAATTGAATGCCCCTGGTCAATCAGTGCATTGAATGAATTGAGTAATTTTCTGATATCATGAAAATGCAACCCTGTGGTGGGTTCATCAAAAACAAAAAGAATATGTCCCTGCCCTTTTCCCTTACCTAAAAAAGAAGCAAGTTTTACCCGCTGTGCTTCTCCACCCGAAAGAGTGTCGGATGACTGGCCCAGTTTAACATATCCCAATCCCACATCGTGCAGAGGTTTTATTTTATTTACGATGCCTTCTTCATCTTTAAAAAATTCCAATGCATCGTCGACGCTCATTTCGAGTACTTCGTAAATATTTTTGTTTTTATAAGTCACTTCCAATATTTCATCCTTGAATCTTTTCCCTCCGCATACATCGCAGATAAGATGAACATCAGCCAGGAATTGCATCTCCACCACCTGTTCTCCTTCTCCCTTGCAGGTATCACAACGCCCTCCGTCAACATTGAAAGAAAAATGTTTGGGTTGAAAGCCCCTGATCTTACTTAAAGGTTGCCTGGAAAACAGATCTCTTATTTCATCGTATGCTTTGATATAGGTAATCGGATTACTTCGGGAAGATTTCCCGATTGGATTCTGATCTACCAGTTCAATTTGGGAAATAAAATCAACATCGCCACTTATTGCCTTGTGCATGCCGACTTTTTCTGCAAACTCCCCTTTCAACTTTTGCAAACCGGGATAGAGAATTTGCCTGACCAGTGTTGTTTTTCCGCTTCCGCTCACTCCGCTTACCACGCATAAAACATTCAAAGGAAATTCAACATCGATATTTTTGAGATTGTTTTGTCTGGCTCCTTCCACAGTGATTGACCGATTCCACTTGCGGTATTGCTTTGGAGGTTCGATTTGCAATTCTCCTTTCAGATATTTTCCTGTTAAACTTTTTGGATTGTTGATGATTTCCTCATAATTACCCAAAGCAACTATTTCGCCTCCCAGATGACTAGCCAGCGGACCCATGTCAATGATATGATCGGCTTCCCGCATCATCATTTCATCGTGTTCAACCACAACAACCGTATTTCCAAGATCACGCAGTTGTTTAAGCACATGAATCAATCGTTGCGTATCTCTTGCATGCAGGCCGATAGAAGGTTCATCCAGGATATACAGTGAATTAGTAAGATTGCTTCCCAGCGAACGAGTCAATTGGATTCGCTGGCTTTCGCCGCCGCTCAGCGTATTTGCAAGGCGATTGAGTGTAAGATACCCGAGCCCGACATCAAGCAGGGTTCCCAGGCGATTGTTAATCTCAATTAAAATTCTTTTTGAAACCTGCTGCTGGAAAGAAGTCAGTTGGAGCGTACCAAACCAGTCAGCCAACCTGATCACTGGAACATCACATAATTCGCCGATATGTTTCCCTCCGATCTTTACATACAATGCCTCCTTTCTCAGACGAAATCCATTGCATTCCGGGCAGGCCGTTCTTCCCCGGTAGCGGGATAACAGGACACGATACTGAACTTTATAAAGATGGCGTTCCACATCTTCGAAGAACTCATTAATCCCATAAACATCTTTGTTGCCTTCCCACAAAACAGCATATTGTTCCGGCGTCAGGTCAGCAATAGCTTTGTGAATCGGGAAATCAAATTTCTTCGCTGCCTTGATAAACTGATCTTTCCACCAGCTTAGTTTTTCGCCCTTCCACGGAGCGACCGCTGCTTCATATAAGCTTAACCGTTTGTCGGGAATAACCAGGTCAGGATCTATTCCCAATACCTGGCCGAAGCCTTCACAAACGGGGCAGGCTCCGAAGGGGTTATTAAAAGAAAACAAATTGGGAACCGGTTCTTCGAAACGAATACCGTCCAATTCGAACTTATTGCTGAAAGGAATCAGTTTTTGCTCATTCACTTCAAGCAACATTCCACCTTCGCCCTCATAAAAGGCCGTATTCACGGAATCGGCCATGCGATGTGTATCGTCTTCGTCAAAATCTTTTACTACCAGTCGGTCGATCAGGATATATGGCTTGCGACCTGTTCCAAGTTGCTTTTTTAGTTCAGACTGACTGATAGCCAGCAGGTCTTCAATCCGCTGAATTTCCTTATTGATGTAAAGCCTGGAAAAACCTTTTTGCAGCAATATATTGAGTTCTTCTTCCGGGTTACGATTCTTGTGTTGCCTGAATGGAACAAGAATGAGAACCTTATCGTTTTTTTGCAATGTGCTAATCGAATGGATGACGTCCTGCACATCATCTTTTTTTACTTCTCTGCCTGAAACGGGAGAATAAGTCTTTCCAATCCTTGCATATAAGAGCCGGAGGTAATCGTAGAGTTCGGTCATACTGCCGACCGTAGATCTTGGTGTGCGTGTGATTACTTTTTGTTCAATGGCAATAGCGGGGCATAATCCTTTGATATAATCCACATCGGGCTTATTCATCCTGGCCATAAACTGGCGTGCGTAAGCACTGAGACTTTCTGCATATCGCCTTTGTCCTTCGGCAAAAAGTGTATCGATGGTTAATGAAGATTTGCCCGATCCCGAAACCCCGGTAACCACCACCAGTTTATTTCGTGGAATTTCAACATGAATATTTTTTAGATTGTGGACACGTGCGCCTTTTATAATAATCATATCCTGTAGGCGGTGCCCGGGCATCTTATTATCCTGTCGTTTTTCCTCAGTTGAAACTTCCATAAAAACAAGATGACAAATGTATTGGAATTGATGTGATTAAGGAGGTCATTCCAATAATTGGACTAAATAAAAAGAACCTTTATAACAAAATATTTTCCCAAAATGTTGTTTTTTCCAAAAATTGTATATCTTTATAATCCGTGATTTGTACCTATTCATTAAACTAAAACACATCGCCTATCGACTGATCACTTCTACACCGAAAAGCCAAACCATCTTTAAAAATCCATAATAATATCCTATCACCTTTAAAAACCGTAGAAGTTTATGAAATCGCTACGAACAAAGACTGACCATGAACTCATCCATCTGTTCCGTGATGGAAACCTGCATGCTTTAGAAGCATTGATCCTTCGTCACAAGGACAAACTGTTCACTTCCATTTTGTTCCTTGTAAAAGACAAATACCTTGCCGAGGACATTTTCCAAGACGTTCTTATTAAGATAATCGACACCATTCGTGGAGGTCGTTATACTGAAGAAGGAAAATTTCTTCCCTGGGCTATGCGCATCGCACATAATTTATGTGTGGACCATTTCCGCAAGGTTAAGCGGACTCCTGCCATTAAAACCAGCGATGACCGCGACATCTTTGAAGTCATCAATTTTACTGAAGAAGGTGCAGACACAAAAATCATGAAGCGCCAAAGCTATGACCGCGTTCGCCAAATGCTCGATTTGCTTCCGGAAGACCAGCGCGAGGTAATTATCTTGCGTCACTACGCAGATCTGAGCTTCAAAGAAATTGCTTCTTTGACCAACTGCAGCATCAACACTGCACTGGGTCGTATGCGTTATGGCCTGATCAATCTCCGTAAAATGATGACGGAAAAAAAGATTGCATTATAAGAAAGCTTTACACGAACATCCGTTACCCAAAGAAAATAATGAATGCTTCTTTTGTGAGAAAGAATGACAAAAGCATTAAAGAAAGTCCTCTGGACTAACTTCTCCTTCTTGTCATTCTGGCCCTCCATCCGGTGAAAACAAAATTGCTTGCTATCGGAAGGCTGGAACAGGATGACACCTAATTGAACAGGCGGAGCTGGAAGTAAATTCCGGATCCGCCTGTTTATTTGACTACTCATCTTTTTATTTTACCACCAGTGCTTTATCGATAAGGAAAATCAGGTTGGCTCGATGAGCTCTGGTCTGCTCATTAGGCGAAACCGCTCCACCCAACACTGTCCTTAGTTTTTTAAGCGTGCTATAAGCTGCTGCCCTTGAAGGATTATCATAAGCAATAGTTGTTGACGTGACAATCAAGGCAAGTCTTTTTACAAAATCAGTCTGGAGGTTCTGTCGATAAAGATTTACATTGGTCTTAAGATCCTCATTAAAAATTGAACTGGTCAGATCATTCAACACATCCGCCACACTATAAGAATTACCGTAGAGACTGCTCGTGTTGATACGTTGCAAAGTAACAGGATACAGAATATACGCCAAGATATTATCCTGGATAGTAAGCACCAGGTTTTGTGGCTTTGGATCCTCTGTAGTTCCAAAGAAATTGAATCCTCTGCGCTGACGCTGCAGATAAGGATATAAATAGGCGTCTCCATCAAAAGCGTTCACTGAAAAAATATATTTGCTAAGCACACCGAGCGCTTTTTTCTGGTAAGCTACAGGCACGGGCGTAAAAGGCTTACTTCCCGAATTTTGATCCGGAAAACTTCTATCCAAATAAATCCCGCCAATATACCTGCTCAATGAGATCGACATAGTGAACCTTTGATAATTCAGGTAATTGTAATGACGATCCAATTCTTCATAAGATTGTCCTGGTTTTACATACTTATCCTTCAGCTTCGTTACGAGTTTGTTCACCAGTTTATAACGATCTTCTGCATAAGTAACCATATCATTGCTCATATCCCAAACCATCACTCTTGGATCAATTCCGGAGCCGGGATTCGCAATGTCTGCGTCATTGCCAAAAATTAATTTGGGGTCGTTACTTCTGCTGGCAATTTTGCTAAGCACAGCAGCTTCCTCAACAGGCGAACATTCGGTGTATCCGTATTCAATCGCCCATTTGTCATATGGCCCCGGCCGAATCGTATAATAATTTCCCTGCTTGCTATTATCCGTTGACATATTCACAGCACTATAATCCATGACAGAAGCCATCACACCTAATTCGCTGGTTATTGAGTGATCCTTCAATTCGGCAGGGCTCAGCATCTGGCTGGCTTTCATGTTATGCATCAAACCCATCGTGTGACCCATTTCATGCATGACCAGCTCGGTGAAAAACTCTTTTTGTAAAGTCCCGAGTTCCTTGGGATCTGCTCCGTCCAGTTCCAGGTCGGTTTGTCCCATTGCGTATTGTATCCTGGCTTCTTTTGCAAAATTGCAGTTCTTCCAAAGCTGTTGCTTCGGAGCATATTTGAAATATGATTGCATTGGGTCGGAATGCGCGCCGGGTTCAGCGTCATTGCCAAACAAATCTTCTTCGATTGTCTGATAGGGCATAAACCCCCAGTCTATTGTGATGTCAGCACCCAGAATCTGTCCTGTTCTAGGGTTTACAAAACTGGGGCCTATTGCATATCCCAGGTCGGAGGATACCCATCGAATCACATTATATCTTATATCGGCTGGATCCCAGGTTGCAGTATCGGGCATGATTTTCATCACCACCGCATTTTTGAAACCTGCTTTTTCAAAAGCTTCGTTCCACTTCATCCCTGCATCTACAATGATCTGCCGCAATTCAACAGGAGTAGTGTTTTCTACCCACCATATGATTGGCTCAACAGGCTCACTGAGTGAGGCATTGGGGTCTTTCTTTTTAAGATACCAGCGATTGATGACATCGTGGTATGGAGTTGCACTCTTGCTTGTCATGTCATCGATTTCCTGAGTAAAATAACCAACCCTTGGGTCGTCGAACCGGGGCCTGTAATCATTTTGGGGTACTTCAAGAAATGAATGCTGAAACTTAATCCGGTTATAACGGGCATCAGTAATGTCTTTCCCTCCCTGATTAAATGGAACGGGATTATCAAATGCCAACTCTACAATTACATCTGTGTTCTTGGGGAAGGAACGTATCTTATCGTATTTTGATTTACTCACATTAAGATTCCCCAAATTAAAGACCGCCGTCGGAGGAAGGGTTGGTGGATAAATTGGTTTTATCGGATCGAGCTTATCGCTAAGGAAGAGTCCGTCAGCTCCGATCAGGTATCCTGTAGAATCCTCCGCTTCGATTTTATCTGAATAAAATACCGCCTCACTTACATCCACATTAGCCGCTTTGCTGACAGCATTCGCGGGATCATAATAAAAATTAGTATTCACCTGCGCGAACTCAAGTTTATCGAATGACTTTTGGATTTTAAAAATCCAGGTCGTGCGGATCATGTTTTGATTCAGAAAAAGCTGTGCGGGCCCGCCCATTGAGAAACTCTGGTAAATAAATTCTTTACCCAGCTGATCTTTTCTGATATAGAGTTGTACACTGCCAGTCGCCGTATCCTGATAGAGGGTCAGGAGCCCTTCCGATTTTTTACTGCTCTTTACCTTCTCGGCGATTGTTGGTTTTGCAGCTTTTTTTGCCGTGTCCGCTGCAGCTGATGGAGTAGTCGTTTTGTTTTTGTCCTGAGCATGTATCTCCGTCAGATTAATAGCCCAGATACTCAAAAACAGCAGTGATTTTGCCATTTTTTTCATATGCGTTGGTTTAAGGTTAATAATTATAATGAAAAATGGACACTAAGTATACGCTAATTCTCTCTATACACAAAATGGAATTTGACAAATGGGAGGCATTTAACAATTAACGAAGAGGGGCAGTAAGACGACTCATAACAGATTTTGGAAAAAGTATTTTACTTTTTTACCTTATTGTAAGCATCCAGTCCGCAGGAAAGCCAGTTGGCAAATTCTTCCTGTTTTGGAGTGTATCCCTTGGTTTTAGTCAATATTTTTTCATCGGGACTGACTATAGCATATTGAGGTTGTGATACTGCATTAAAATTTTCCGATTGAAAAGTCGCCCATTTATCCCCCACTGTAATAATTCTCTTTTGAGCGCTGTCTTTCGTGGTATAGGTTATTTGCTGGGCAGCGGGTAAAACACTTCGTTCATCTACATAGAGGGAAACCACAACAAAATCATTTTTCATCATTTTACTCACGACAGGATCGGTCCAAACATTTTCTTCCATCCGGCGGCAATTCACGCAGGCCCATCCGGTGAAATCGATCAGCACAGGCTTGTTTTCCTTTTTCGCCAATGAAATGGCCTGATCAAAATCACGCAATGGCTCAACATCTTTTTTGCAATTCACGGGATTTTGATAAAGACTATAACACAATGGAGGGGGGAAGCCGCTGATCAATCTTAGATTTGCCCAACCAGTGTTGCTGACTCCCGGTAACAGGTAGAGCGTAAACGCAGAAAACAGGATGATAAAAAATATTCTCGTCCCGCTGAAACGTTGCGGAAGACTGTCATGCGGAAAACGAATTCGTCCACACAAATAAAGAATGATCAGCAGGCCAATAATTATCCAGAATCCGATAAACAATTCTCTTTTCAACAATCCCCATTGCTCTACAAGATCGGCATTGGAAAGAAATTTTACAGCCATCGCCAGTTCGAGAAAACCCAGCACAACTTTTACTGAAGTCAGCCATCCTCCGGATTTGGGCAGTGAATGCAGCCAGCCGGGAAATAATGCAAACAAGGCAAATGGCAATGCAAGCCCAAAACCGAACCCGCCCATTCCAAAACTAAGTTGTGTAGCTCCCCCATTATTTGTCAACGCTCCTGCGAGTAATGATCCAAGTATGGGTCCTGTACATGAGAATGAAACAATGGCCAGCGTCAATGCCATGAAAAAAATTCCCGTCAGGCTGCCTGCTCCTGATTTTGCATCTGCTTTGTTTGCCACGCTGCCGGGAAGAGTGATTTCGAAATAGCCGAAAAAAGAAATCGCGAATACAACGAAAATGATAAAAAAACTAAGGTTTAACCAGACGTTAGTAGAAATATTATTCAATATTTGGGGATCAGTGTGGTCCAGCAAATGAAAGGGCAGGCTGAGTAAAACATAAATAAGAAAAATGCAGAAACCATAAAAAATGGCATTGGCCAGTCCCCTTTTTTTGTTGGGTGTTTGCTTTGTAAAGAAAGAAACAGTTAAAGGGATCAACGGAAATACACAGGGAGTAAGCAGCGCGATAAAACCGCCGATCAATCCCAACAAAAAAATATTCAACAACCCTTTTCCTACTGTCCCATCGTCGCCGCAATCATTCACGGGGTGTGATAAATCAAAACTGCTTATCCTGATTTTTGTATTGGAGGCAACGCCGCCTTCAAGGGCCACACTGAATGGATAAGAGCCGGTATAAAATTCATCTCCTTTTCCATATGCATAATTGAAGGTGCCGAGTAAATTGGCCGGAATACTGCCATTGATCCTGACCATAATAATAAATTCTGCTTCCGCCTCATATACTGTAAACTTTGAATTATCGAATAGTTTACTGGTTATCGTAACCGCTTTTCCAGATTCTTTATAAATATTATCGGCATGAATTGTACTATCCGTAAAGTTTATTGATGCAGATGGAACTCCGCTGATATCCTGGTTGGGTCCATACAGTTGCCATCCATTCGAAGCTTTTGTTGAAAAATAAAGTTCATAGATACCATTTCCGGCTTTTTTGCTAACGACATTCCATTTGAATGCAGCAGAATCCTGGGCAGGAAGGAGTAATGATTGTTGAAAAGCCAACAGTAAAAAAAATATCAGCCTGGTTAATTTCATGCTACACGAATTACACGGATTATGCGGATTACATTAATTATATGATTAAATAGTATTTATTACTCGATAAAGATATCTCACAGATGAAACAGAATAGTGAGGATGATAGCTGATTAATTGATCTGTCTAAATCATTTTGATGTAAATAATTCGTGCAATCCGCATAATCCGTACAATTCGTGATATCACAAAAAAACAAACGAGTCCTGATATAAAGAACTCGTTTTATTTTGAATCATTTTGTCACAGGGCTGACTATCCTCCGATATTAACTTTTATTTCCACATCCGAAGGAGGCAGGCATTTCTGATCGTTACACACCATGAATTCAACTTTTCCCGCCAGGTTTGTTTTTGCATTGCCCTTTAGTTTAACCACCTGCACAAAGTCGACTGTTTTCTCATAATATTTTACATCATGATTCCAGGCGCTTTCATATTTTTTTATGGGATTGCCTACTTCTTTTACTTTCCCATCAAGTGCAAGCAAAGGATTTTTTGTGAATGTGAAAGAAGTCGGAACAGGTCCATCACCCCCTGCTTCCTGGGCATACAGATGATAATCACCACTGATATTGGCAGTCATATGCACTTCGTAGGTATTGCCAGTAATCTTTTTTGCATTATATGCCCATTGCACCTGTTTATAAGACTGGGCTAGGGATACCTGCAGGATACCTGAGCCAATTATTAAAAAGAGAATTTTTTTCATAATCAACCTTGCTTTTCTTCTACATAATAAACGTCAAATTTCTGATCACAGATGCTAAGAAAATCTAAAAATTAACGACCTGTGCCTGGCGAGCAGCAGGCTGTTGCTTTTTATGAATAAAAAGATTTTGAAGAATAATTCTTCCATCCGTATTGCTCAATATTTCCGAGCAAGCACGTTCCGGATGAGGCATCATGCCAAATACATTCCTTCTTTTATTACAGATACCGGCGATATTTCTCAATGAGCCATTGGGATTGGCCCCGGGTGTAATATTCCCATTCTCGTCACAATACTTGTAAATGACCTGGTTATTTTGTTCAAGTTCATCCAGGGTTTTCTCATCTGCATAAAATCTCCCCTCACCGTGAGCGATAGGTATTTTCAGGGATTTTTCCTGACTGCCCTGGCCATGCAAATAAATATTTTTGCCGATGAATTGCTGGTTGGCATTTCTCAGCAGTACTCCCGGTAATAAATGTGATTCGCAGAGAATCTGGAATCCATTACACACGCCAAATACATTGCCTCCCCTTGCGGCAAATTCGATAACGCTTTGCATCATCGGGCTGAATCTTGCGATGGCGCCACAACGCAGGTAATCGCCATAAGAAAATCCACCGGGCAAAATAATACAGTCCTCAATAGTAAACATAGTCAGATCGGTATCCTTATGCCATAACATCAATACTTCCTGGTTCAGGTCATCCTGCAATGCATGATACATATCGCGGTCGCAATTAGAGCCGGGGAAAACAATTACTCCAAACTTCATGAGGAAGAAATTTACATCAACAAAGATACAAAGAAGTCTGCAAGACAGGAAAGGGTAATCCCGGCAGAAGCGTCAGTTCATATACCATTTTATCTGATCGGCTGAACTGATTTTACAAATAATAATTGATCACCATAACAAATAAAAAGCAAATCCAATGCAATATTCGGGGCCAGATATTACGAACAGGATAATAATAAGCAGCTGCATGAAAAGCAGCAAAAGGCATAGCCGTTACAACCCAGTTTTCATATGAGCCTCCCTTGTTGATAAGAATAACGACAACCGCCACAATGAGAAAGGCAAGCAGCAGGCTCCAGCTTTTACGAACATGGATAAGCATTTTGTTGAGATTATTCTGCACGAAATATCCTCCGATGATAAAAGGGATGACCAGCAGCGCTACTCCAAGGGTAATCCATATATATCCGGGTATTTCCGGTAAAGCAACCGTGATCTCAGGCAATAGGTTTTTCCAATGTAATTGATTAGTGAAATACAGTATTAAAAGCAAAAAATAATATGGGGAAGTAAAGCCAAGGAAACCGATAAACCATTCCTGGATCCTGAAGGGACGCATGATAAGAAGCGCAAAGAAGATAAGCAGTAGGAAAGCAATAGCAGGTATATACAATAATGATTCGATTCCTGTCAACAATCCTATATTGAAAATAGCAGCAATGGGGGAATGGGTATTGTATAGTCCGATCATCCGGTACCATGACCAGATCATAATTGAATTGATAAGCAGGGGGGCAGAAAAATGATTCCAATCCTGCAGCAAAGAGGTCACCAGGATATAGCACATTCCCGGGAGATAATTCTGTTTGGGAAGTATCTTGTGATAGTTACAAATGCTGTTAAAAAGTGTAGCCTGGGTGAACAGTAATAAAAAAGCAAGTATCGCATAAGGAAGACCGATATCATGAAAGACAAGGTTAAGCCCCTTCAATAAATACCGGTAGAAATAATTATCCTCCTTGTGAAGCACAGGTACCAGCGGATGGAGAAACATGGAAAATTTAAGCACTAAGGCATAAATGAATAAAAGAAGCGCATTGAAGGAGTTTTTTTGTTTAAAGACACCTACCACCTGTATGCTTTTTTAAAAATCAATTTTTGCGAAGCAAATATAGTTCCTGTAGAAGCAAGGTATGATTATTTCACTGCTGCTGACCTGCCTGCCAAACCTTGGCATAAAATCATAACCCCTATCCAGGCTCCTTAATGTGGGGTTATGGGTTATTTTTCCATCAGGCGAAATACTCTGTTCATTCAGCATCAGGTTCCTTCGTTCATATTGATTATATAGAAAATGAAGTTCGCCTCCGGAATTCATAATCTGATGCGAAAGCATATGGTCCGATTCATCATCATATTGTTCTTTTTTAATGACGTTGCTCCATTCCATGTTACCATCTTTATCGAATGAAAGGACCAGGATATTCTCCGAATTGAATCGTGTGGGGGTACCATAACCGTAACGGGAGCCCGGACTATATGGATTATAGAAAGGAGAATAATAATAATCAATCGGGCTTACCCATGGATTATATCCATACATATAATCCCATCGGTTGAATCCCGATCCCCGGGTTGTAGTGAAATCGGATTCACCTACAAGCAGATAACCGCCATCTCTTTCAACAATGATATTCTTTATAAAAAAATCATTGAATGCCATCTTTACATTGGCTTCAGAACTTCTGGCCACGTCGCGCAACTCGTCATTAAAAACGGTAACTGTTTCTTTCAGTTTAGAGTCGGTTGCCTTATCCCAGATGACTGTATAAAGCCCTTCGATATTTCCTTTTCTCTGTTTGTAATAAAATCCGGTAAGGATATATCTTTTGTTATGATTGTCAATTTTGATTTTAATTTCATCCAGTATCCGCTCATTGGTTCCGATATCTTTGATTGAAAACGTGTCGGAAAGAGGTCCCTTCGTCATCAGAAAGACTTTGGAAATATATTCTGCTGTACCACTGCTTTTTTGAAATTTGGCAAAGACCAGCTGCCCGTCGTTATCTAAAAAGAAATTGCTGAACATATCGGTTCTTTCTTCCATGGTCACATCGATGCGGTGCCTGTCGATCAACTCCAGCTGCTTGTTGAATAAAAAAGTAGTAAACAAATAGTTTTTGGGATTCTTACTGTTGATTTTAAACACCATCAGGTGCTGCTTGTCTTCGCTGTACACTATCGAATAAATCTTATTGTTCGCCGCAAAGTTAATTTGCGTTGTATCCAGGTCAACCGGTTCTCCCATTTTTCTTCCATTCCCATCGATCTTTACCGCCGAACAATGCACAATATTTTTTTTCTGGTATTCATAAATCATGTAAGCGAAATCGGGATAGCCAATGAAATATATATTGATATATCTCTCAGGCATAAAATCAAGATTGTTCCTTTGCAATGTCTTCATATTGCTATCCAGGACGCAAATCACATTGGAGCTGTGGTTATTTTTAAAAACCAGGATATTGCCATTAATTTTTCCGATGATGTCAAAATTCGTACCCCGGCTGTCTTCCTGATCAGGGGTTGAAAAGTTGATTTTCTGGGCAGATAATACAAAAACACACGACATAAGTACTGATATCAATACCAATATCTTCATGATTATTTCTCCTTTTTGGTTCGATGGTTTTAGCCGCTCTAAATTAGGTAAAACTTCAATCCGATTATGTTATAAAGATGCAAAACCAGCCTGGTAAATAATCGACAAAACACTGGAAAAATTGCTCTGTGAATTCATTTATTTCCATATATCTTTGTGCCTGCGTCAGGTAACCCCTGGCGCAATTGTTTGTCTGATTGAATTCCTTGCCATAGCGAACCACCCTGTGCTAAAACAATTATTTAACTTACTCTACCGTGAGCAAACAGATTAATAAGGTAACGCTCGCCAATTTAATAATTGCATTAGGTATCATCTACGGAGACATTGGAACTTCACCTCTTTATGTATTGAATGCCATCGTTAGTGGAAGAATTATTTCTGAAAAATTAATCCTCGGAAGCCTTTCCTGCATTATCTGGACGTTGACACTTCAGACAACAGTTAAATACGTATGGCTAACTCTCAAGGCCGACAATAAAGGTGAAGGCGGTATTTTTTCATTGTATGCACTGGTCAGACGGCAAAGAAGATGGCTGGTTATTCCGGCGATGCTTGGTGGTGCTGCACTTCTTGCCGATGGCATGCTTACGCCTCCGATCTCGGTCACTTCAGCCATTGAAGGTTTAAAACAGATGCCGGCTTTGCGGGATATCACACAATCGACAATCGTGTACATTGTTCTTGCTATAATGCTGGCCCTTTTTTTTCTTCAACAGTTTGGAACGGAATCGATAGGAAAATTATTTGGCCCCATCATGTTTATCTGGTTCACTATGATGGCCGTGATTGGCGGGAGTCATCTTGTGGATGATCTTTTCATATTCAAAGCCCTGAGCCCGCATTATGCCATCGAACTGCTGAGCACTTATCCCAAGGGTTTCTTTTTGCTGGGAGCTGTCTTTCTATGTACTACAGGAGCCGAAGCTTTGTATTCGGACCTCGGACATTGCGGTCGTGGCAATATCCGCGTTTCCTGGATATTTGTCAAATGCTGCCTGATCCTTAATTATCTCGGTCAGGGCGCCTGGTTGCTGGCTACGCACAAAGGGCAGACTTTTGATACTTCGTCAAACAGCGTGTTTTATAGTATTATGCCGCCCTGGTTCCTGGTTCCCGGAATCATTATCGCTACCGCCGCAGCTATCATTGCCAGCCAGGCTTTGATCAGCGGATCGTTTACGTTGATCAGTGAAAGTATGCGTTTGAATCTCTGGCCTAAATTCCGGATCAGCTACCCTACAGAAGAGAAGGGACAACTCTATATTCCTGCTATCAACTTCCTTTTATTTCTTGGCTGTTGTGGTATTACATTATACTTCAGAAGCTCTTCCCATATGGAAGCTGCCTATGGATTGGCCATCACGCTCTGCATGCTGGCAACTTCAATATTATTCGCCAATTATCTGATATCCCGACGAACGTCATCACCACTGATCTATCTATATCTTACCATTTATCTTTCCATCGAATTCAGCTTTTTGTTTGCCAATCTCAATAAATTCAAGCATGGCGGTTTTGTTACGCTCATTGTTGCAGGGGGATTGTTTGCAGTGATGTATATATGGTTCCGTTCCCGGAAAATCAAGAACAGGTATGTCGAATTTGTGCGCATGGAAAATTATATCCCGCAAATACAGGAACTCAGCAATGACAGAACCATTACCAAGTATGCCACGCACCTGGTCTATATGACGAGCGCCAACAACCCGAAGGAAATCGAGCATAAGATCATTTATTCCATTCTGAATAAAAAACCAAAAAGGGCTGATATTTACTGGTTCGTTCATATTGACACGTTAGACGATCCTTATACAACCGAGTACTCCGTTGATCACATCATCCCCAATGATATCATTCGCGTTGAATTCCGGCTGGGATTCAGGATTGAGCCGAGAATTAACCTGATGTTCCGGAAAGTGGTGGAAGACCTGGTGAACAATAAGGAAGTGAATATTACGAGCCGCTATGAGTCGCTCGAAAAAAATAATGTGGTAGGAGATTTCCAGATTATCGTAATGGAAAAATACCTCAGCCAGGACAATGAACTGCCCTTTTTTGAAAGAGTGATCATGAAATTGTATTTCTGGTTAAAAGAAGTGAGTCTTTCTGAAGAAAGAGGATTCGGACTGGATCCATCCAACGTAACAATAGAAAAATTTCCGCTCATCGTTTCTTCTCTGCCCGATCTCAATCTGAAGCGGGTTGTTGAACAATAAATCAGGTGCTCTGCTTTCCTTTATGGCAACTTGATTTTTTATTGTAGCTTGACATATCGGGGCCGCTCGAAGAAAAACCCAAACTTGCATCACCTGTTTATTTATATTATTGCCGGCATTGTTTTGCTTACTGTGGCAGTTTATTTCCTGCAGGAGAGGTTTATTTTTCGCCCCGAAAGGTTGCCCGCAGATTTTAAATACAAATACAATATTCCATTCAAGGAATTATTTTTTGATGTAGAGCCGGGGGTACGGATCAATGGGTTGCATTTTTACAGGCCTGACCCCGCCGGATTGATTTTTTATCTTCATGGAAATACCAGAAGCATCAAGGGCTGGGCAAAATACGCCCGGGATTTCTACCGTTACAACTACGATGTGGTGTTGGTCGACTATCGCGGATTCGGCAAGAGTACAGGCAAAAGAAGCGAAAAAGAAATGCTGGATGACATGCAATTCGTTTACAAATCGCTGACAGACCATTGCCCCGAAGACCATATCGTCGTGTACGGCCGAAGCATTGGCAGTGGGTTTGCTACGAAGATAGCTTCGGATAATCGTCCCCGTTACCTTATCCTCGACTCTCCCTATTATAATTTCGGGAAAGTGGTGACCAGGTTTCTTCCTTTTCTTCCGGTAAGGTATATTTTGCGCTACCAGTTGCGAACCGACAAATGGATTCAGCATGTAACCTGCCACACGTATATACTTCACGGTACAAAAGACTGGCTGATTCCCATCCGGCACAGCGTAAAGCTGCAACAACTCAATCCCAGTAAAATAACACTTATCCGTATCCGCGGAGGCGCACATAACAATCTCCCTTCATTTCCGGAATACCATAATTTCATCCGGGATATACTGGCGCCCTGAGCAGAAAATAAATGGAAGTAGATTTGCAAATCAAATCAGGTTCATGAACAGTGTGTCCTACCCCAAAAAAAAGAGTGTAGCCGGAAAAATAATCTTCCGCTGGATAAAAATAATCGTGTTGGTATATTGCGTGATTGGTATTGCCTTATACTATCTGCAGGACTTTATTTTATTTCATCCTACACCGATGGAAAAAAATAAAAAATATGAATTCGGTTACCCCCACAGGGATATCAACATCGCGTACAACAAGGAGACAAACCTTAACATTATTCAGTTCAGCACGCCGGATTCTGTTTCCAAAGGCGTTGTACTCTATTTTCATGGCAACAGAAAAAATATAAGCTGGTATGCAAAATGCACGCCTGGTTTCACCAGTCATGGTTATGAGGTCTGGATGATTGATTATCCCGGATTCGGCAAGAGCAGGGGAAAATTTACAGAACAGCGACTATACGATTATGCCTTGCAATTGTACAGGCTGGCAAGAAGCAGGTATAAGCCGGCCGATATTGTCATTTATGGTAAGAGCATGGGGACAGGCATCGCGGCGCAGCTTGCCGCAATACGTGACTGCAAATATCTCATCCTCGAAACACCCTATTATAGTATGAACTCTTTGGTCTCGCATTATTTTCCCATCTATCCTGTGGCAAGGATGATCCATTACCATTTCCCTACGAATGAATACATACAAAAGGTAACGGCACCGGTAATCATCTTTCATGGAACAAGCGACGGAGTCGTTCCTTATCATAATTCAGAAAAACTAAAACCTTTATTAAAACCGGGCGATGAATTTGTAACCATTCCGGGAGGAAGCCACAATGATCTGAATGATTATGCCCTGTTCCACCAAAAATTGGACTCTTTATTGTCGCGTTGATTTTGTAAAACCATCAAACCTGTTTTGAAATGAAACGGAATTGTGCAGATAAAGTTATCTGTATCCATCTGTGAAATCTGTGAATAATATTCTCTGTTAAACAAGGTTCTCGCAAATGACACAGATGAGTACGGATATTTATGATTGTTGGCTGATCAGCTCTTTCAGTCTTTCCCTATGCTGCAAAGGAATAAAATAATGATTGTGGGAAATTGTTCCCATATCAGCATAGACATTCAAAGAATAAAGCCTTTTGTTTTCAAGAAAGAATACTTTATAATCCAAAGGCAACAGCATTTCATATAATTTGATCCTTTCATTCTTATCTGCCAGTTCACAAAGTAGAATAGGAAGATGTTTCGCAATCGTTTTCAACATCGAAGTAAAAACGGGAACTTCAAGTCCTTCGACATCGCACTTAATAAAATCCAGTCTGTCCAGGTTAGCAAAAAGATCATCCCCCTTTTCATTTTTCACCCGTTCAGATTCCACATATTCCAGTTCCATATTCGATTGCATCACCCTGGCATAACCGAATTTTTTTACGTTGTCCACTTTGGGGATGCCCATTTCAACATATTCGCTGTCTCCTCCCAATGCCAACTGATAAACTTCCACATTTTGAATATGTTTTTTCTTCAACAGGTTTTTTAATGTGTAAAAAAACTTAGTTACCGGTTCAATGGCATACACTTTCCCGGAATGGCCTGCCAGGCGGCTCAATTCAAGCGTATAATAACCCAAATGCGCTCCGATATCGATACAACAATATCCTTCTCTGATGATTGATTTTAGAAAATAAATGTCCTGGTACGACTTACCCAATCTTCCTGTCTTGTATAATCTCTGAAAAGAAGAAGCGAGCAACGACAAATATTTTTCTTCTCCTAAAATGGAAAGCAAAATCTTCCTGAGTCGGTTCATACCGGTAAAAATACTATTAATCGGAGTTATGAACCAATGGGAAATTAAATGGGAATCACATATTGGTTTTTGTTTTTCCTGATTTTGTCAGGAATGATATCCAGGATCTGTTGCCTGAGTGCTTCTATCAGCCTTTTCTTAACAAAATCGCGATGCACAACAAGGCTGACTTCGCGCATGGGCGGAGGGTTTTTGAAATGGCGGATCTGCCGCGATCGTTTCGCTGTAAAATCCATGGCCGCTAATTCAGGTAAGATAGTAATGCCTTCATTCAGGTCGACCATCCTGCGCAAGGTTTCAAAGCTGCCGGCTTCGTAATCAAAATGACTTTCTTCCCTGCTTGCCTTCAATAGTTCACAGAGATTAATAATCTGGGAACGAAAGCAATGACCTTCTTCCAAAAGCCATAATTTGTTTGGATCAATATCTTTCGACAGAATATAATTCTTTTTATACAGCGCATTTTTTTCCGACACATATACCAGCAATTCTTCATAAAACAATACATCTTCCCTGATTCCTTTTTCCTGGAGCGGAGTAACCAGCAGGCCCACATCAATCCGCGATTCCCTTAATCTGGCAACAAGCATTTCTGTAGTCATTTCATAAACCACCATTTTTATTTTCGGATATTTCCTGGTGAACGGTTGCACAAATAAAGGCAATAGATAAGGAGCGAGCGTGGGAATGATGCCGATGCGCAATTCGCCGGATAGGGTTTCTTTTTTATGGAGAACAATTTCATGCACCCTGTTTTTCTCGGCTAGAATTTTCTTAGCCTGTTCAATGATCTCTTCCCCGGCTGCGGTCGGAACCACGGGCTGCCGGCTCCTGTCAAAAATGACCAGGCCAAGTTCTTCTTCCAGCTTTTGAACCTGCATGCTCAGGGTTGGTTGGGTAACAAAACAATTCTCGGCGGCTTTGGAAAAATGCCGGTGCAGGTCAATAGACACGATGTATTCCAATTGGGTAAATGTCATAATATAGAAATAATCTATGAGAAAATAAAATTAATCAATTTTTACAATCAAAAAAAAGGCTGACATTTGATGCTTACCGTTAACCATTAAATAGTATACTATGAGTGAAGAAAAAAAGTTGACGACCGCCTCGGGTATCCCCTATTATCACCATGAGGATACCCAGAGTGCCGGCCCGCGCGGCCCCTTATTGTTGCAGGATTTCATTCTACATGAAAAGATGGCCCACTTCAACCGGGAACGTATACCCGAAAGAGTGGTTCATGCCAAGGGAAGTGCGGCTTATGGCACATTCACGGTTACCCATGACATCACCAAATACACGAGGGCAAAAATATTCAGCAAGATCGGCAAGCAGACCCGTGCATTTCTCCGTTGTTCAACTGTGGGAGGCGAAAAGGGATCGGCCGATACTGAACGTGATCCCCGTGGTTTTGCGTTGAAGTTTTATACGGAAGATGGAAACTGGGATTTGGTTGGCAATAACACACCTATCTTTTTTATTAAGGACCCGAAAAAGTTTTCTGATTTCATCCACACACAGAAAAGGGATCCTTATACCAACTGCAAAAGTCCGACCATGATGTGGGATTTCTGGAGCCTGAATCCCGAAAGTCTGCACCAGGTTATGTTCCTGATGAGTGACCGGGGAACGCCCTATGGCTATCGTCATATGAACGGATATGGCAGCCATACATTCAGCATGATCAACAAGGATAATGAAAAAGTGTGGGTGAAGTTCCATTTCAAAACTGCCCAGGGCATTAAGAATTTCACCAATGCCGATGCAGTGAAGATGAAGGGAGAAGATCCTGATTTTTCACAGCGCGACCTGGTCAGTGCCATTGATCGTGCAGATTTTCCCAAATGGAATCTGAAAATTCAGGTCATGACCGAGGAGCAGGCAAAATCATTCCGCTTCAATCCATTCGACCTGACCAAGGTTTGGCCGCACAAAGAATTTCCGCTGATCGATGTCGGCGTGCTGGAATTAAATGAAAATCCAAAAAATTATTTTGCCGAAGTAGAACAGGCTGCCTTTGCTCCCGCGCACGTGGTGGATGGAATCAGCTACTCGCCTGATAAAATGTTGCAGGGCCGACTGCTGTCTTATCCCGATGCGCATCGCTACAGATTGGGTTCTAATTACGAGCAGATACCAGTCAATAAATGTCCTTATGCAGTGAATAATTATGAAAGAGATGGTTTCATGCGGGTAGACGGAAACGGAGAGAGTGGTCCGAATTATTTTCCAAACAGCTTTGACAATATCAAACCTGACGAAAAATATAAAGGTTTACCCTTAGCGCTGGATTCCAATATTGCCGACTGGTACGACAGGAATGGTCCGGGTGAAAACGATCATTATACCCAACCCGGTATTTTTTATCGGGAAGTGCTAAGTGATTACGACAAAAAGAATCTTGTCAGCAATATCGTTGGCGCCATGAGTGGCATCAGCGGCCCTAAGAAAGATGAGATCATCAACAGGCAGTTATGCCATTTTTTCCGTGCAGATATCGGGCTGGGAATGGCCATTGCACAGAGTTTGGGAATTAATGTGGAACAGGCAATGCCGAAAGAACACAGCCGCGAGGCCATTACAGTTTGAAAAACTTTTGTACATTACGCAGGTTTTCCTGCTACACATGAGAAGACAAGTTAAAACTCAAAGACCGGCTGGTGCCGGTCTTTGCATTTGATTTCAAAATATGTACTGATTGTGATCATTCTTCCAACACGACTTTATTCCTGCTGACTTTTAATTTATATCCAACACCAATCTTCAAGGTGTAGTTTTCTTTGCCGTGGCTGACAGGAAATCCAAAGGCAACCGGGATTTTATATTCCTTAACCACATTATGAATAATTTCATAAGCTGTTTGTCCGAACGGTCTTTCCGTGTCCTTATTTTCAGTAAAGCCACCGATAATCAAACCGGCCAGCTTACTCAATTTGCCCGAACGCTTCAGTTGATACAGCATGCGATCAATATTGTATAAATATTCTCCCACATCTTCAAGAAACAAAATCCTTCCTCTTGTTTTAATATCAGAAGAAGTACCGAGTATATGCGCAATCAGACTAAGGTTGCCACCAATCAGTTCACCAACAGCTTCTCCTTTTTTATTGAATTCATGTGCTGCACATTGATATTTTATTTTACCTCCTTCCAGCACATGATGTAATGACCAGACGAATTTATCTTCATATCCGCCATCATTAAAAGCAGCCGCCATGGGCGCGTGCATGGTGGCGATACCGTAATTTGAATAGATATGTGCATGCAGGATCGTAATATCACTGAATCCAATAATCCACTTTGGTCTTTTTTTGAATTTCTTAAACCTGATGTCCTCAATAATTCGACCAGTACCATATCCTCCTCTCGCACACAAAATAGCATTTACTTCGTCGTCATCGAGCATTTCCTGTAAATCAGCAAGCCGGTCTTTATCCGTCCCGGAAAAATAATTCGGCGAGCTGCTGCCAAGCGTTTTTCCTGTCTTCACCCCGTAACCCCAGTCTTTCAGGGTATTGATGCAGGTCTGGGCCTTATCAAGCGACATATAACCTGCAGGGCAAATGATTCCGATCGTGTCATTTTTTTTTAAATATGGAGGAACCGTAATCATAATTATTTTTTAAGCTGAAAAACTAGCTGTCAATAACAGGTATAGGTATGCTAAAGTTCTTCCAATGAAGTAGCTGTTGAATTAATGTCAAGCCTGTGATTCATGCCGCATTTTATTGCATAATTGTTTTTCTGATGCCCAACCGGAAAGCCAAAACAAACAGGATATCCCAGTCCCTTTGTCTTTTCCAGGACAATGTCATACAGCGTCTTTCCGAATTCTTCTCCCGGGTCATCCGGTTTTATTCTAAACCCGCCGACAATCAATCCTTTCAATTTATCCAGTTTGCCTGTCCTTTTCAGATTCCAGAACATCCGGTCAATGCTATAGAGATATTCGCCTGTATCTTCCACAAATAAAATCTTTCCCGCAGTTACAATATCTGATTTTGTTCCGGATAATGTTTCAATGGTATTCAGGTTTCCTCCGATCAACATGGCTTCAGCTGTTCCGGGGATATTTTTCGGGTCAGGATCGGCTGTGTATTTCATTTTTTCGCCTGACAAAGCTTTCCGGATAGATAAAATAGTATCTACCTGGATGGGCTCAGCCTTTGACCAGTCGTCAGGGAAACTGTTGCACATTTTTGAGTGAAGGGAAGCAATTCCAAAGTTCCGGTTAAGATGGCAATGAATAACTGTAATATCACTGAAACCGATGATCCATTTGGGTTTTCTTGTGAACAAGGTAAAATCCAACCGGTCAATGATACGCACGGCACCATAGCCTCCTCTTGCGCAAAGAATGGCTTTTAGTGATTGGTCATCCAGCATTTGCTGAAAATCAGCTGCACGTTCTTCATCGGTGCCTCCGAAAGTGAAATCCCTTTTTCCCACGGTATTACCTATCCGTAATTTGAGGCCCCAACTGGCGATCTGTTCTACAGCAGGCTGAATTTCCTGCTCCGTGATATTCCCGGCAGGGCAGGTAATCCCGATCGAATCTCCCTCTCCCAGGTAAGGAGGGATCCTGGGACCCAGGTTTCTTTCACACTCCTCATGCTGCATCATCTCAGAAAAAGGAATGGCTGCCCCGACTGTGGCAATCGATGAAAGAAAATTCTTTCGGTTCATGATTTAAAGATAGAAGATTTGTCTGTGATTGCAGCCTCTTGTTAGTCATTTTGCGGCCCGTGATTGTGTTGCCCGTGATTGTGTCCACACAATCACACCAATATGTTAAAACACGTTATTTCTTCCGGGTCTTGCCCTTTGCACATCCCCGCCGATTGCTGTATTTGCATCCTCATCCAACAGTGGATAACAACATTGAATTCTTACTATGCACTATAATCAGCTATATTTTTATACTTCTACTATTCGCAAATGGGTCCCACTGATCAGCCAATATCATTTCGAGTCCGTAATCATCAATTCATTCAATTATCTGCATACTAAAAACTGCATTAAAGTATACGGATTCGTAATCATGCCGAATCATATCCACCTCATATGGGAAATGTTGCGGTCAAATGGCAGGGAAAGCCCTTTAGCGAGTCTCATGAAATTCACTGCCCATGAATTTGAGAAATATCTCAGGCTACATGATCCGTCAGCCCTGGAGCCTTTTGTTGTTGAATGGAAAAGCAGAAAGATAAACTTCTGGCAACCTGACTCAGATGAATTTTTATTGGTGAATGAAGATACCATTCTACAGAAATTAATCTATATTCACAATAACCCTTTGCAAGAACATTGGAATCTCGTGAATGATCCGATATCCTATCAATGGTCTTCCGCGAGATTTTATGAAACCGGAGAAAAAAACTTTTCTTTTTTATTCGATTATAGAGATTATCAATCCGGTTATTAGTGTGATTGTGAGGACACAATCACGGGCGACTCAATCACGGGCAGGCACAATCGCTGGTGGCGCAATCACTGGCGACACAATCACGGGCAGCATAATCATTGACGACACAGCTACGTGCTTACACAATCGCATTATTTATCTGCCGATTCCGATATTTTGGGCATTGGCGGCGATTGCGGTATTTTTGCAATCCTCCCGGTGTGTATTTCAGCTGAATAGAA
>Ga0335076_10001066_pt1 | contig 26212 bp, 23 predicted proteins | sample Lox_Sample_25_FD_206717 | JGI IMG/M metagenome (GOLD analysis project Ga0335076, IMG submission 206717) | Soil microbial communities from Loxahatchee National Wildlife Refuge, Florida, United States - Lox_Sample_2.5 | ecosystem: Environmental > Terrestrial > Soil > Wetlands | place: USA... | reverse complement strand
CCCGGAGAACATCTGTGCTGAGGCTCAAGGAGGGTACGATGACAGATCCCCGCTATCCCGTTGGAAAGTTCCGCTACGAGGGTTCGCCGAGTGCCGAGCAGGCGCAGGCGCTGCTTCAGGAGATCGCTGAAACGCCGGAAAATCTACGCACGGCTGTCAAGGGCCTCTCCGACACGCAGCTCGACACTCCCTATCGCCCCGGGGGATGGACCGTACGCCAGGTGGTGCATCACGTGCCCGACAGCCACATGAATTCGTACGTCCGGTTCAAGCTGGCGCTGACCGAAGATGAACCGACGATCAAACCTTACGCCGAGGATCGCTGGGCCGAACTCGCCGACACCAAGGCCACGCCAGTCGAAGTCTCGCTCACGCTTCTCGACTCGCTCCACAATCGCTGGGTACGGCTGCTGCGCTCGCTCAATCATGAAGATTGGAAGCGCACATTTCGTCATCCGGAAATCGGCCCCATGACACTTGAAAAGGCGCTGGCCTTGTATGCCTGGCATGGCCGTCATCACGTGGCTCACATTACAGAATTGCGCAAGCAGATGTCGTGGTAATCAGGACAGGAGGCACAGCCGTGATCGCAAGAGTTTGGCACGGATACACGAAACCTGAGCACGCGGATTCGTATGAGTCGTTGTTGAAACCAGAACTTCTCCCCGGAATCTCAAAGAAGAAAGGCTATCGCGGAAGTTACCTGCTGCGCCGGAACATGGGACCGGAAATCGAATTCATCACCATCCTGCTGTTCGATTCACTCGACGACATCCGCGCGGCAGCCGGCCACGATGATTACGAAACCGCCATCATCCCCGAAGAACGACGGCAATTCCTGGCACACTACGACGCCGCATCGGCCCATTACGAAGTCACCTCAACGCATGGCTTAAAGCTGGACTGAGCTAAAGCGGCACACCCATCTTCCAAAGGAAATAGCTCAAAGCTTCGCGCGAAGCGGCTTCGGCGCGCAGCCAGTTCGTACGGGGAATGGAATCAGGTCGGGGAGCGACATACACCTGCATGCCCTCGTGCTCCAGCAGTTTTCGAATGCGGAAGACATGGTACGCATCGCTCACCGCCACGCAACTGTGTAGGCCATTCGCGCGCAGGATGACTGCAACCCGCTCCGCCGATTGCGCCGTATCGGACCCTTGCGTTTCCGCGATCAGGGCGTTCTCCGGGACGCCGCGCTTGCGCAGATATTCCCTGCCCACACCGCCTTCGCTGAATTTCGGATCGGCCGCAGCGCCGCCTGTCGTGATCACCACGGGAGCTACACGTTGCTGGTAGAGGTCGAAGGCGTGATCGAGTCGAGCCCGCAGCACTGGAGAAGGATGCCCGGAGTATTCCGCCGCGCCGAAAACGACAATCGCATCCGCGGCATGAACTTCCTGCTGCGAGGCCGTTTCAACCACCTGGATCGCCGTCACCGCCAGAAAGAATAAGATCGCCCCGGCCACCACAATCAGGAGACGAAACCACCAGCGCCATCGTAGATGCTGGTTGATGGTTCCGTCTGTCATCCTGGGTTAGTCAGCCTCCGGCGAACGTGGTCGAAACCGCCAGGGAACGCTCATCCCTGCGCGAAGAAGCTGGAAATCTGATCCGCCGGGATGGCGCCTTCGCGGATCACTCGCCACCGATCCCCGGAATCCGTCAGATCGATGATGGTCGATGCGACTTCCCGCGGCGAGGTCCCGCCATCGACAATGATGTTGATGCGGCCGTGTAGTTGATCGCGGACCTGCTCCGCCGTCGTACACTCGGCCGCGCCGCTCAGATTGGCCGAGGTCGCAGTGATTGGAATCGCCGCCGCAGTCACCACCGCCAGTGGAATCTTTGCATTCGGCACCCGCAAGGCCACGTTTCCCGTGTTAGCCGTGACTTTCAGCGGCAGGCGGGATCCAGCTTTTACGATGATCGTCAGCGGCCCCGGCCAGAATTTCCGCGCTAGAGCATAGAACTCTTCGGGCAATCCCTTGGCCAGTTCCTCGGCCTGGTCAACGTTCTCGATCAACAGCGACAGCGGTTTGTGACGCGAACGAGTCTTGATGTCGTAGACCTTGTCGACTGCCCGCAAATTGAATGGATCCGCAGCCAACCCGTAAAACGTGTCCGTGGGCATTCCCAGTACTTCACCGGAACGGATCTGATCGGCAGCATACTTCACCAGCGACGACTCAGGGGTTTCACTGTTTATCTTTACGATCTCAGCGCGCACGGGCGCTCCCTTCTTGGATAGCGACAGGAAATGTATTTGGACTGCGAAGCCTATCATAATACGGCAAAACGCAGAAAACGGAAGCGGCAGAGTATGATTCACTCTCCCCTTTTTGTGGAGTAGCGCACGCCATTCATGACGCGAAGCTCGAAGGCAGCCGACACCAACTCCCACGTTCTGCGGCGCATCGAAGGCCGCCACAATTCCCTGTTGAAGGAATTGCGCCAGGCGTTTACCCGCGCTGAGCTCACGCCGGAGGGCGACTGTGCCATCGAGGGCGTGCGCATCATCGAGGAGGCCATCCGCAGCGGATTGCGCTTTCGCGCGATTTTCTTCCGCGAGTCGGCGCAAGAGCGCGCCCCGAAGTTGCTACCGCAGATCGGCGCCCACGTCGAGACTCTTCTTCTGCCCGACAAGCTTTTCGATAGCGCTGTGCCTAGCGAAACCCCGCAGGGGGTCGCGGCCCTGGTGCGGCTGAAAAGTTCTTCCATCGGCGACGTGCTGGAACGCCTTCAGGTCGGCCCGATCATCGTCATGGCCGGCGTGCAGGATCCTGGCAACGTTGGAACCATCCTGCGTTCCGCGGAAGCCTTCGGTAGCGCCGGAGCGATTCTGGGCGAAGGCACGGTGAGCCCCATCAATTCGAAGGTCATCCGCGCCTCTGCGGGATCGATCTTCCGCCTGCCGGTGATTTCAGCGAAGACGGAGGGCGGTCTCGAAGCGGTTGCCGCCAAGTTACGGGAACATGATGTGCGCCTGATCGCGACCTCGTCGCATAAGGGCACGCCCCTCGACGAAGCAGTCCTCACCTCGCCCTCCGCGATCTTCGTCGGCAGCGAAGGCGCAGGCTTGCCCAGGCATTTCATCGCCCTGATGGATGAGGTCGTAGCCATCCCACACACCCCGCAAGTAGAGTCGCTAAACGCCGGCGTAGCCGGAAGCATAGTGCTCTACGAAGCAGCCCGCCAGCGCCGCGATCAATAAACGCAGGCTCCTCTGCTGACCCGGGAGCTTACTAAAGCGGTTGCCCTGTGTAAAAACGGGTGCGCCGTGTAAAGCGGCTGCCGCATGTGAAGCGGGTGCGGCGTGTGAAGCGGGTGCGGCGTGTGAAGCGGGTGCGGCGTGTGAAGCGGGTGCGGCGTGTGAAGCGGGTGCGGCGTGTGAAGCGGGTGCGGCGTGTGAAGCGGGTGCCCCACTCTGGCCGATTTTGCCAGAAGTGGGGATTTCCGCACCATCCCTCCACACCAGCCGCGAAGCGGCACAAGAATGCAGCCCACGCCGCAAGGCGTGGGATCCTGAGCCTTGCAGGGACTAGCCCCGAAGGGGCGAAAGAAACCACCCTCAATCCTCACGAACACCAAAAATCAACTTGACGCGTCATTTATTTCTGTATATACTGAACTTACAGAATAACATGGCGAACAATAAAACCCGCCACGCAAAGGAGGCCGGAAATGATCGCCGCAAAGGTCACTGCCGAAACCATCGCCCGCCCACGCATGGCCGACGTCACTCCGCGCATCAGCCTGGAACAGTACTACAGCGAGGCTGGACCGGATTACGCAGCGTGGAGTCCCGCCTTCAACATGCATTTCGGCTACTACTGCCGTGCCGCGGCGAATCCCCTCAATCGCGAAGCGATGCTCGAGCAGATGAATAAAGAGGTGCGGGCGCGCCTGCAGTTAGACGCTATCGCTAAACCCAACCTGCTTGACCTGGGCTGCGGACTCGGCGCCACCATGCGCAGCATCGCCCATCATCTACCGACTGCGACCTTATCGGGAGTGACGCGGGTTCCGTGGCAGGTGGAACAGGCGCGCGTCCTGAACGACGCCGCAGGCTGCGGCGATCGGACTACCGTCATCGAGGCCGACTATGAGGACTTGCTCCCTCTGGCGGATTCGACGTATGACGGCATATACGCTCTCGAGAGCAGTTGTCACGCGCACGGCGCAGACAAAGCCGCGCTGCTGGCGCAGGCACATCGCCTGCTGCGACCGGGAGGACGCCTCGTCGTCGTCGATGGCTTCCTCGCAGACAAGCGTTTTCCCACCCCTCTGCAGGAACGCGTTTACCGAAGGTTGTGTGAGTGCTGGGTCATCGAACAGTTCGCGAACCTTCACCTGTTCACGGCGCGCCTGAAGCAGCTTGGCTTCAGCCAGATCACGGTTGAACATTTACAGCTGCGGGTGGCGCCGTCGGTCGCGCACGTCCCCTGGGTAACTCTGAAATTTCTCGCTACCGATGTAGTCTTCGGCGAGAGACAGATGACTCGCGCCCGCTGGAACAACGTCCTCGCCCCAGTGCTGCTGCCACTGGTGAGCTGGCCGCTAGGCCCCATGACCTATTGCATGATCACGGCCACGAAAGCCTAAAGCAGCTCTTCCCGACAGCCGAGCGGCGGAGGTTGAGCGCTTCCCCGTTATCAGTAATGAGCCCTTTATAAGATGTCCTATCGAAACTCTACGAGTGCAGATATGCTTTCGAGGTAATTAGACAAAACGATGGGTCTCTACGTCGAAATCCCTATCGCCAGTGACATAGACGAAGTCTGGGAGAAAACTCAAAATCCCAAGCTTCATCAGAGATGGGACCTGCGTTTCAATGAAATCGAGTATCTGCCTCGGGCCGACGACGAACCACAGAAATTCCTTTATCGAACCAGAATCGGTTTTGGCTTGAGAATCGACGGCGCGGGCGAAAGCACCGGAACCCGAGACGGTGACGACGGCAGTCGCACTTCAAGTTTGAGATTTTGGTCCGCAGATCCAAAATCCTTGATCAAAACAGGTTCAGGTTATTGGAAATACGTTCCCGAGAGCAATGGGCTCCGTTTCTTTACGTGGTACGACTACGAAACGCGTTTTGGTCCGGTCGGAAAAATTTTGGACAAGTTCGCCTTTCGTCCCCTTCTCGGCTGGGCGACAGCCTGGAGCTTTGACCGACTGCGTTTATGGATTGAGCAGGGCGTGCCGCCAGAGGTCTCCCGCAACCGAGCAATCATATATTCGATCGCACGTGTCACCGTGGCATTCACTTGGTTCTATCACGGCCTGTTTCCAAAGCTCCTTCATCGAGATGCGATTGAACTGGACCTGCTTCGCCGGATTGGAACACCAGCATCTCGATTAATCGCGGCCGTAACTGTCGCCGGATGGGTGGAAATCTTCGTGGCATTGTTGATGCTTGTGTTGTGGCGGCAGAGGTGGCCTCTATGGCTTACGGTCTTTCTAATGCTGGCGGGAATCCCGATCGTCGCAATTAGCGCACCTGCGTATTTAGGTGCAGCCTTCAATCCGGTAACGTTAAATCTCGGACTTGCGGCCTTAGCCGCGATCGGTCTGATTTCAGGAAGCGATCTGCCGACAGCGACGCGATGCTCGAGAAAGCCGAATCAACAATGAGATCCATCTACGAACAGGCGCTGGGTGACGCATTCAGGCACTTGCATCCTCGGATTCAGGAGCGTTTCGGATTCAGTAGCACAGATCGTCGCGCCTCGATCGGCACCGGTGTCATGGAAAATGTCTGGCGGGGCAAGTCTTTCACGCTGCCATTTCTATACCTGGGAAGTTGGCGGCGAATCATGTTCCCTGAGCGCGGCGAGGCAGTTCCTTTTACCATCAGGAACTATGCCTATCTTGACCCGTACGGCCGGGAGACAGTGACCTGGATCAGGAATTTCGGGACTCATCGTCCACGTCGGTTCGACGCTTACATGATCTATAGCAAGGAACGCGAGTGCGTTGTCGATTATTTAGGCACGCACCAACACCTTGCCGTCGATATTCAGTTGAGCGTTGACGATCGGGGCGGACTGCGCTTGCGCTCAGGAGCACAGCGCTTCTACGAAGGTTTCATTGCGTTCAAGTTCCCGTTGGCGTTCTCGGGAGTCGCAGACGTGTGCGAATGGTTTGACGATCGAGATGCGAAATTCCACATCGAAGTCAACGTTCACAACGATGTCTGGGGCCCTCTATTCGGATATACCGGCTCTTTCACAGCCGAATGGGTAACCGTAAATGACGGCGTGATTCCTGCGGACCTGGTGCCGGTGCGTTATGAGAGAAGAGAGTAGCCGGCCGATTACGCGCCGTGTTGCACAACTGACTCATTTCGCTCGGCGCCACAAGCTCCATGGAAAGGTATGGAAGGTACCGTAGCGGACGTCGAGGGCTAAGCCGTGCTCTAGCTCTTCCCCGCGTCTGATCTCATCCTTCAAGGGCGTAAACAAACACTATTTTCCCGGAATAATCGTCGCGTGGATGAGATGGTCCAGTTTAGGAAATTCTTTGTCCATATAAGCGTTGCCGCCTTCGAATAGTTTGTCCTGATGTCCCGCCCGCATCCCGCTCCCGGAATTTTCTCCGTAGCCGCCGTAGAGCTTCTCCACAACGTCCCAACCTTCAACAATCCTGCCAAAGGGAGCAAAGGCGGGCTCGGCATCATTGACCGCGGAGTTGTCACCGAGGTTTATGTAAACCTGCGTGGAGCGCGTTCCCGGACCGGTGTTGGAAAAAGCGACGTAGCCGGGCTTGTTGGGGACCTTGAGGGTATCGTCTGGGATGGTTTTATGGCGCCAGACTTGTGCCACCTTTGGGTCGCCAGCTATACCAAACTGAACCCAACGCCCGGGCACAACTCGGAAGAAACGGGAATTGTCGTAATAATGGTCGCGGATCAGATCGTAAAAGCGGTCAGCACCTTTCGGCGACCAATCGCGGTGAGTCTCAATGACAAAGCTTCCTGCTGTTGTATCGATCCGGGTTCGAAAGAGAGCGGGCGCATGCGAAGAATGGAACAAAGGAAAAGCAAACACGACCGCCAGCAGCAGCTTCATTCCATCCAGTGTAGCGACGGTTTTTCGACAGTCAGGCATCGATCAGGCAATCGCAATCCGTGGCTATTAAACAGCCGGAGATTTTACGCCAGCCCGCCGCCATCCACCACGAGCGCAGCGCCCGTGATCCAGCTCGACATCGGAGAGGCCAGAAACAGCACGGCATTCGCCACATCGTCCGGCATTCCCACGCGCGCCAGAGGACGATTCGCCGCCTCGCGCATGAACGCTTCCCTGTCCTGCCCAAGTTGCTCGCACTCGCTTACTAGCAGAGGCGTCGCAACATCTCCGGGACACACGCAGTTCACACGGATATTGTGCTTGCCGTGATCGATCGCCATCGCCCGCGTGAGATTCACGGCACCGCCCTTCGCGGCGCAATATGCGGCAGCTTGCGGCCCTCCCTTGAGCGACCATCCCGAGCCAATATTGATGATGCTGCCCCCGCCGCTGCGAATCATGTGCGGCACGACCTCGTGCGACAGCAGATAGATGCCCTTCAATGTGATGTCGAGGGTGCGGTCCCACTCTTGCTCGGCTAACTCAACCACATCTTTGCGGATCGCGATTCCCGCACAATTGCATAGAACGTCGATTCTTCCCTGCTCTGAGATGACTGCTTCCACAACTTGCCGGCAATCGTCCGCACTCGTCACGTCGCATTTGTGGAACGCCGCAGGACCGCCCTGAGCCTCGATCTCAGCAGCGACTTTCTTCCCGTTCGCCTCGTCAATGTCGAGCACAGCAACAAACGCACCCATCTCCGCGAGCTTCAGCGAGATCCCACGGCCAATCCCCGATGCCGCGCCCGTCACCATCGCAACCTTCCCTTCAAGAGACAGCACGTCCCTCGCCCGCTGCGCAATATGATCGGAGGTCGTCATGACTTTTCATTCACCCGGTCTTTTTTCATCCCATCGAGCGCCTTCTCCGCCGCCTCGAGAGTGTGATCGACATCTTCGTTGGTATGGGCGAGTGTCGCGATCGAGTGCAGCGACGCCGACGGCGATGCGTACACGCCGTACTCAAACAGAGCCAGCACAAACTTCTGGAAGGCTGCCCGATCGACATACTGGCAGAACTCGCGATAGTCGCGGATCGCAGGCCGATCGGTGAACATCCACTGCAGCATCGGGCCCACGTTCTGAACAATACAGGCTGTTCCCTTCTTCCTGAACAAATCCGCAAGCCCCGCACACAGCCGCGCTGAGATCTCCCACATATGGCGGAACGCCGCGTTGTTGTCGCGCGTCAGTACCCGCAAGTTCGCCCGTGCCGCATGCATTCCGATTCGTGAGCCGTTGTGCGTGCCGTAGTGCAGCACGCCGCCCCACTGCAACGCGTCCATCACCTCGGCGCGGCCCACGAGCGCGGCAACCGGCAGGCCGCATCCCAAAGCTTTGCCAAACGTCACCAGATCCGGCGAGAGTTTGAAATACTCCTGGCATCCGCCGGGCGCAATGCGAAAGCCGGTCACGGTCTCATCCAGAATAAAAACGATGCCGTTTTCCCGCGCCAGCTTCTGCAGTCCTTGCAGATATCCTTCCGCCGGAGGAATCACGCCCACGTTCGCCATCACGCCTTCGGTGATGATCGCCGCAATCTGCCCGCGCTGATTCTCCATCGCCCGCTGCAAGAGTTCGAGATCATTCCATGGCACAACGATCGTGTCGTCGAGCGCCGTTCGATTCAGGCCGGAGCTATCCGGAATCTTTACCGGATCGCTTCGCAGCCCCATCACCGTCGGCGGCAAAATGTTTGAACTCACCATCACATCGTCATGCCAGCCGTGGTAGTGACCTTCAAACTTGAGAATCTTCGGCCGCCCGGTCACGCCGCGCGCCAGGCGGATCGCCGCCATCACAGCCTCGGTGCCCGTATTCGCAAAGCGAACTCGCTCCGCGTTCGGCACCATCTTCTGCAGCATCTCTGCCACGTCAATTTCAACCGACGTCGCCGTAGCGAAGTGCGCTCCTGTACTCGCCGCCTCATTGATCGCTTCCACAATCTCCGGATGCGCATGCCCCAGCGGCAGCGCGCCAAACGCCATCATCCAGTCGATGTACTCGTTGCCATCCACATCGAACAGGCGAGATCCGCGCCCGCGCTCCATAAAGATCGGATGCCCACCGAAAGTCGCCGGCCCTCGCGACGACGAGCTGCTGCCCTCGATCAGCACACCCAGCGTGCGTTCATACAGCTGCCTAGATTTTTCCGTGCTGCGTGGCAATCGGACCTCCGGCGCCCTGTTTGCGACCTGTAATGGTACAGCAGCCGGGCTTCAATCGGGCCGCTGCTTCATAAGCTTGAGAGTGGCCGACTGGCCCAGCTTTGTGTTTCTCGCGTGAGTCATCCCAGAAATCGGCTGCCCCAGCCTTCGTGATGTTCGAAGGCTGGGCACCACGACTGCCTCCATCAGGTCCGGCGGGTGGCCCGCCCTTTTGACTTTTTCTCGTCGGGTGCAGGTCTTGAAACGAATCGAGGTCCGGTGCCGCCCACCTTTCGCTCAACACCGCGAAAGGATGGGGCACCCACAGTGATGCAGTATCAGCCACTCAAAACGCCGCGCCAGCACCGCTAAACCGATACCAAGGTATCCCCGATACCATCGTCTGATTGTTTCGCTGTCGCTCATCTAGTGTGATGCGTTTTGTCCGCTTGATGCTATCGAAGCGGCTCATCCTACGGTCCCACAAGGAGAAGATGTGAATACGATCACCGTAAAAGACGGAACCGAGATTTACTACAAGGACTGGGGCACGGGTCAGCCCCTTTTCTTTCACCACGGTTGGCCTCTCTCTGCCGACGATTGGGATTCTCAAATGATGTTCTTCCTGGAACGCGGTTATCGTGTGATCGCTCACGATCGTCGTGGGCACGGTCGCTCTTCACAAACCGTGAGCGGCAATGATATGGATACCTACGCCGCCGATGTCGCCGCACTTGCCGAACGGCTTGATCTCAGGGACTCCATCCACATCGGCCACTCGACCGGCGGCGGAGAAGTGATTCGCTACGTCGCACGCCACGGCAAAGGACGAGTCTCCAAAGCGGTGATCATCAGCGCAATCCCTCCCATGCTGCTCAAGTCCGACAAGAATCCCGATGGCCTTCCGATGGAAGTGTTCGACCAACTGCGCAACGGCACCAGCTACCATCGCTCGCAGTTCTACCAGGACATCACAATGCCTTTCTACGGCTTCAACCGTCCCGGTGCGACCATTTCGCAAGGCATTCGCGACAACTGGTGGCGGCAGGGCATGATGGGCGGCATTAAGGCTCAGTATGATTGCATCAAGGTCCTGTCGGAGTCTGAATTCTTTGACGATCTGAAGATGATCGACATTCCGGTGCTGGTCATGCACGGCGAAGACGATCAAATCTGCCCCTTCGAAGCCAGCGGCAAGAAGAGTGTGAAGTTGCTGAGACACGGCTCCCTTAAAACCTATCCCGGTTTTCCCCACGGCATGCCTACGACGAACGCGGACGTGATCAATGCTGATCTGTTGGCGTTCTTCAAGGCGGCGGTAGCCGACAAAGCTGCTTAACCAATCGGCAAGGAGCAAGAGAGCCTCGATGGTGGGGCTCTCTTTCTAACTTTGTGTTGCCGTGTGAGTCATCCTGAAATCGGCTGCCCCAGCCTTCGTGATGTTCGAAGGCTGGGCACCACGGCTGCATCCATCAGGAGATTCTCCGACGGGTGGCCACCTTTCGACTTTTCTGGATAGGCTGGCTGGGCCAGCTTTCTGATTTTTCTGGATAGCACAACGAGAAAGGCTGCCCCAGCCTTCGTGATGTTTGAAGGCTGGGCACCAAGGCTGCATGAAACAATCGGGTGCAGGTCTTGACACGAATCGAGGTCCGGTGCCGCCCACCCTTTCGCTAAAAACCGCGAAAGGATGGCGCATCCATAGCGATGTGGTGTCAGCAACTCAAAGGCTGGGCCACCCGCCCGTATTTTCAAGTTTTGGGTTTCTTGGTGTAATTGTCTGCTTTCGTTAAGGCTCTTTCTTGCCGCGTGCCGGCACTTGGCGTGCCCACTCCTTAAATAAATCGTCGGTCCTCTTCAATGGTGGCTCGGCACCCGCATTAGAAGCACGAAGAGCCTCATAATATTCCGTTGAATCAGGATCAGGGCAGCAAAGAACAGACCTCACAAATTCTAATGGTGGGAGATATTCGTGCGCCTCTACATAATGAACGACACCACCCGGAGCGGCATAAACGACCCTACAACCCGGAACAAAAATGTTCTCCTGCGACCACGGCCCGGGAATACCCAACGGAAATGACTGTCGTCTGGGAACATCGGACAAAAGCGAAAACGACTCCGGACTGGGAATACCGGACGCATCACAAAGCGTGCAGGATTTTACGCCAAGAAAACCCACGCACAATCCATAAACTGCCTTAGTTTGTGTGACTATCGCCTTCAGTTTCGAAAGCGCAGAATCACTCACGATTCCTGTCGCAAACGAGTGCGGGTACTCCAGCCATCCGACATATAGCAGTGGGACTGCCCATTCCTGAGGATCTAGCGGCCCTCCCTTGTGATAACACGAGACGGTGAGATCGGGGATATGCACGGAGAGCACACCTCCTTAAAGGGCTCAGTCATTATTGCGGACGGGACATGGGTTCGCCAAATCGGCTGCCCCTAGGAGCATCTAGAATCGTCGACGAAAAATCCTGATTTCACCCATTGAGTTCTTTCCGGTGGATTCGGGATCGAAGACTTTTTCTCGATAGTACAACGAAAAAAGGCTGCCCCATCCTTGCGTTCTTTGCAAGCGTGGGAACCACGGCCGCATGGAACTATCGGGTGCAGATCTTGAAATGAATCGTGGTCCGGTGCCGCGCACCCTTTCGCACAAAACCCGAAAGGAGGGGCACCCACAGTGATGTGGCTTCAGCAACTCAAGGGCCGCGCCACCCGCCTCCCGGCTGGTGTCTAATACGAACGGGCGGAGGAAGTGCATGCGTCGACTGCCGTTTGTTTTCGCAGCTGTTCTGGCCATTGTGGCGCCACATACGGCTAGTACGTCCGACAAAGCTAAACCAGTAAAATCCACCACGGCACTAAGCGAGGACGAAATAGCGCTCTACAAAGCGGTCCTTCGAATTTACGGCGGTGGAAAAGACGCCAGTCTGAACGTGTCCGACAGGACATTCCCCCTTGATCCTAAGCTTCCGACCGCGGGCTTGGATCAACCAGAGTGCTTGGTTGGCGTTCAATTGGATAACTTGCCGACCGTTTCGAATACCTATCACGAGTTGTCCCCGGAGGTTCTGCCTACTAAAGCGATGAAACTTGTCGATCCCCGAGCGCAGTCTGGGATCGTTCGCTCGAATGACCCCAGCAACACGATTCGAAAAGGGAAGCCGGTAAATGACGCCGTAACCGCCGCTTTCGCTAACGGTCTGTTTTCAATGTCCGAGATCGCATTCGATAAAGAACATCACTTTGCCGCTCTGCGATACAGCTTTTGGTGTGGCTCACTCTGTGGTCACGGATCGACGCTAGTGTTCGAGAAGACTAACGGCGAATGGCGGAATGTTCGGAACTGCGGGGGCTGGGTGTCCTGACTGGCGAAGTATCCCCATTTCACTCATTAGAGTTCTTTTCCGGTGCATTCGAGATCATAGGACTCAGCCAGCACGCCAACCTGTTTTCCGCTAACCCACCCCCCCGCAAACTCCGAAGTAACCTGTCCTAAATCCCGCGCAATTCTTTGCAGCCCGAGCATTCTTCCTCTGCATGTCTCACCGCGCCGAAACATCCCCCGGAAAACTTATGCATCCCCAGAAGAGATGGGAGTTGAACGCAGAAGAGGGTCGATATATGAAGAACTCGATGCGCGCCGTTGTCCCGCCGCTCAGAGAAATTTTTCTGAGATTGCTTTTCCCCTGCCTTGCGGCTGCGATCCTGGGTTTCGCACTGCCAGCCCAAGCTCAAGAAAAAACTTCTGAACTTCCTCATGCCTCTGGATGGGTCGTGATTCCTGTTGAGGAATACCGCGTGCTGCGGGCGAAAGCCTATCCCGTCGAGCACGATCCCGAGCCGCCCCCGGTCGATGCCACGCTCTCACGAGTTGACTACGACCTGCAAGTGCTGGGCGACCTCGCGACCGGCACTGCAACCTTAACCGTCGACGTGTTGAAAGACGGATGGGTGCGCGTGCCCGTCCCCGCCGGGCTGCTGGTGCGCGAAGCCAAGCTTGACGGCCAGCAGGTCTCGCTCGTCCCGGGCGCGCAAGGCAAGAACGCAGGACATCTTTCGGCGCTGCTCTCCCACACCGGACGTTCGGTTCTGTCACTGAATATCGACGTAGCTGTCACCACCGCGGCAGGTGACGAAAGCCTTTCCCTGCCCTCGACCGAATCTGGAGTGACGCGCGCTACGATCCGTCTTCCCCGCCAGGGTGTGGATCTGCGGCTCGCCGGCGGACTGCTTTCCGAAAAGAACGAAGCCTCCGGAGAAACTCGCTGGCTCGCCTTTGGCCATGGCAACGAAGCGCTAACTTTCACCTGGCGCAGGAAAACTGAAGATCATCATCTCGATCAACCGCTGCGCATGCGCGGATCTCTCACCCAACTCACGAGTCTTGGCGAAGACTCGACTTCCGTTTACGCCGAGGCCAGTCTCGACGTCGTGCAGGGCGCAGCGCGCGAAGCCAGAATTCTTTTGCCGCAGCCGATCACTATCAATCAGGTCTCAGGCGCGCTCGTGGCCGACTGGGAAATGAAAAACGGTGAGTTGGTCGTGACCTTCCTCGAGCCCGTGGATCACGCGGCTCGCTTCGTCATCAGTGGCGAATCCCGGCTTCCGCGCGATGGCGTGATCGACATCCCGCTGCTGCGGCTCGAAAACGCCGAGCGCGACGAAGGCGGCATCGCCGTCGAGGTGCTTGGCGCCGGCGAAATCAAAGGCCAGAAAGCTGAGGGCCTCGATGAAGCCGATGCCACCGATCTCGGCGCGATGGTCGCCAACCGCCAATCGCCAGCGCTGATTGCGTTCCGCGCGCGCTCCGGACAGGCGGGCAACACGCGATCGTTGAGCGTCAACATCGCGCGCTACGACCAGCAGGCCGTTCTCATGGCCAACATCGAAGAGGCTCGCTATCAGATTCTGACCAGTGCCGACGGCAAAGAACTTGTGCAAGCCCGCTACGCCGTTCGCAACAACCAGCGTAATTTTGTGAAAGTCACGCTGCCTCCCGGTGCTGTCGTGTGGAGCGCGTCTTTGGCTGGCCGGCCGGTTCGTCCAGGACAATCTCCCGACGGCAGCCTGCTGTTGCCGCTCGAAAAATCGCGCGGCGGAGAAGACGCTCCCGCCTTCGCAGTTGAGATCATGTATCTCTTAAAGTCTCCGGCGTGGGAAGAAAAAGGCCACGAGAAGGTGATCTTGCCTTCGCTCGATCTGCCGATTTCCCGAACCGGATTGCTGCTCTACTATCCGCCGCGTTTCCACGTCACCCCTGAGCCGGGCTCATTCCGCACCGAGGAATATCAGAATCCGGTGTCGGCGGCGTTAACGCCACCTGCGCCGCCAACGGTATCAGCGGCGCGATTTGCCGGCAACGGCCTCGGAAGGCTTGGAGCGGGCGGCATGGCATCGGGCAGCGGTGGCGGCATTGGCCCTGGTGAAGGTGGCGGAATTGGAGGAGGCGCGTTTCACGGGAGCGTATTCAACGCGCCTCCGGCCTCGCCAAATGGAATGCAGTTCAATCGCCTAGAAACCTTCGCCAAGCTCGTGGACGTCGACAAAGACGAGCGAGACGACGAAAAGAAAGACGCCACTCAAGCGTTACTCGATACTTTTAAAGCGAAGTCTTCAGGCGGAAGAGTCACCGGCATCTTGCCCGTCGACGTTTCCTTCCCCGCGTTCGGGCCGTCGATTTATCTGGTCTCCGAACTCACCAGCGAGAACCAGTTCCTGTCCGCCGAATTCAGCTTCCAGCGCGAGAAAAAGGGAGGTGTGCGATGAAATACCGAATCTTCATGATGCTGTTCCTGTGGAGCATTTGCTGGGGCAGGTTCGCTGCGGCAGAAGACAAAACCCTGCCGCTCCCCAACAGCGGCAACGTAACCCTGCCACTCGATGAATACAACAAGCTGGTCGAACTCGCGGCCAAGCCGCCCAAGAAACCCGAACTCGCCCCGCTTCCCTACTCGCTCAAGCATGCCGACATAAAACTGAACGCCGGCAATGAGTGCGTGCACGGCACGGTGCAACTCGATGGCGAGGTCTTCCGCAAAGGCGTGAGCAAAGTTCAGCTCGTCAGCGGAATGACGCTGCTCGACGCGCATCAGAACGGCAAGGGAGTTCCTCTCGAACAAGAGAATGGCACACACACCGCGCTTCTATCGGGACCGGGCGATTTCGCGGTCTCTCTTGAAACCGGACTACCGCTGCGGATCGAAGCCGGACGCGCCTCGTTCACTCTGCCGGTCCCATCGGCGGGAAGCGTGCAACTCTCACTCACCATCCCCGGCGACCACACCTTGGCCAGCATCAATCCCGGCCTCATTACCAGCCGGAAATCTGAGAACGGTCACACTACGATCGAAGCCACGTTGCAGCCCGGCCAGCCCGCCACAATCTGGTGGGCAACGCGGGAAACCGCGCAGCAGGCCGCTCCTCGCGAGCTGCGCTTTCTCGCCGATGCCAAAACCCTGATCTCCGTCAGCGAAGCCGAGATGCGCGTCGCAGTATTGGCCGACATCAGCGTGATCCAGGGCGAGCCTTCGCAATTTCATATCGATCTACCCGCCGGATACGAAGTCAGCGGTGTAACCGGGGCATACCTCGACTCCAACGAAACTCAGTCGGGCGCGCTCACGCTCAAGCTCAACTCCGCGACTCAGCGTTCCTACGAGTTCCTGATTTCGATGGAGCGGCCGCTCACCGGCTCCAAAGCCGACGCGCCCTTTCTCAGCTTCAAAGGCGCGCAGCGCGAAACGGGTGAAGTCCTGGTCGAAGGCGCGGGCACGATCGAACTGACGGCCACCGAGGGCGGCGGCCTCAAGCGCATGGACGTGAAAGAGGCAAATCCTTATTTGCGCTCGCTGGCGCATTATCCGCCGCAGGCGGCATTCCGTTATCACCGGCAGCCCAGCGAATCTCCCACGCTCGCGCTCGAGTGGGTGCGCTTTCCCGATGGCAGCGTCCTCGCCGCCGTCGCTGAAAATGCCGAAGTCACAACCCTGGTGACGTCGGAGGGCAAGTCACTGACGGAGGTGAGGCTCACGGTGAAGAATCAGGCGCAGCCGTTTCTGAAAGTCGCATTGCCGGCGGGCGCCACCATTCTTTCCGCTGACGTCGCTGGAGAACGCGTGAAGCCCGTGCAAGGTCCGGATGGAAATCGCGTGCCGTTGCTCCGGCCCGGTTTCCGCCCCACCGGTCCGTACTCCGTCTCTTTCGTATTCCTGCACTCTGGCGCTCCCTTTGCGAAAAAAGGTGGCGCTGAGCTCAGCCTTCCCACCATGGACGTTCCCATCACGCTTCTCAACTGGGAAGTCTTTCTGCCCGAGCGTTACAAGGTGAAAGACTTTGGCGGCGACGTGATCGCGGCCAATCTCGTACCTGCCCCACTCCGCGAGGAAACGGTCATCCGCACCGCTCAGAATGAGTGGGTCGCGAGCAACGGCAAAGTGCAGTCGCCCGCGGGCCAGATGGGCGGATATGTCCTCGACTCCTCAGGAGCCGTGCTTCAAAACGCTCGCGTCACCATCACGCACACAAATACGGGAGCAAACACGACTGCCACGACCGATGCCCAGGGCCGCTGGACCGTGGATGGCCTGCCTTCCGGCGATTACAAGGCAGAAGCCGAAGCGCCCGGATTCAAGTCGGGCGCGTTTCAGCTCAACTACGACGCCAATCAGTCGTCGATGTACAGTTTCCCGCTGAGCGTCGGCAGCACTGCGGAAACGATCGAGGTGACAGCAACGACTCCTCAGCTAGAAACTGAGTCAGCGAACCTTGGAGGCCCGATTAGCTCGAAAGAAATACGGCAGCTTGGCATCAACGGCCGTAATTTCTCTCAACTAGGTAATCTCGCCCCCGGCATTTCGAACCAGGCTTCAGCCAACGTCATGAACCTGCAGAAGCGCGTCTCCGGGGTATTGCCAATCGCGATCGATGTCCCCCGGGCCGGAACGTCTTTCGCATTCGTTCGTCCGCTGGTGCTGGACGAGGAAACGAAGGTGACTTTCAGCTATAAGACTCGATAGTTCAGAAAAACGGAGGATTTTATCGATAGAGCACCTCTCCCCGCGTCAGTGCGCCCTCCGATGACATAGAATGATGTTCGCGTGGAGCCCCTGATGACGAGCGCCGAGGTGTGGAAATCCTGGGAAGGGAGAACTGTCGGCGGTAAATTTCTTCTCAAGGAGTGGATCGGCGGCTCAGATCATAGCGCCGTCTTCCTCACCGAATTCCCGGACGACAAGTCGCAAAGAGCCGCTGTCAAACTCATTCCCGCCGACGCCGGGGATGCCGACCGCCAACTTGTGCGTTGGCATGCTGCCGCTCAACTGTCGCATCCGAACTTGATCCGCATCATTGAGACCGGGCAGTGCGGACCCACGCTGCTCTACATGGTGATGGAGTTTGCGGAAGACGATCTCTCGCAAGTTCTGCCGCAGCGGCCGCTTTCTGGCTCGGAAATCGGTGAGATGCTTCCTCCCGTCCTCGAGGGGCTGACGTATCTGCACGCCAAGGGTTTCGTGCACGGACGATTGAAGCCTTCCAACGTGCAGGCAGCGGGAGATCGCATCAAGCTCTCTCCCGATCACATCGCTTCATCGTCGGACGCTGACGAGGTACGCAGAAGGCGCGATGTCTTCGATCCTCCCGAAAGCGCAGCGGGCATTTTCTCTCCAGCCGGAGACCTGTGGTCGCTCGGGGTGACTCTCGTCGCTGCATTCACGCAAGACCCGGCCTTGGCGGAGAAAGCCGAGCGCGGAGATTCCATTCCTCTCACCAATGTGCCCGACCCGTTTCGTGAAATTGTGACCGGCTGCCTGCATCTTGATCCCCAGCAGCGCTGGTCGATTGGCCGAATACGGGCAAAATTGCAGCCTTCTCCGCCGCCCGCCGTCACCCCCGCGCCGGTTGAAGACTTGCCAACCGAGACTCCAAGAAAACGCTGGCCGCTGACCGCGGCCGGATTGGCGATTGTGGCTGTTGTTGTGATCGCTTTATTTTATTGGTACGGAAGGTACACAGCTCCATCGCAGGCACCGCCGACCTCTGCCGATCAATCCGCCTCGCAATCCACTCCCTCGCAGTCGGCCCCTGCTGCGCAATCAACGCCGGCGCAGTCGACTCCTGCTCCCACCGCTCCGCCCGCGCCGTCCTCTGAGTCAACCACGAAACCAACCTCCGCTCGGGGTGAGGTCGTACACCAGGCTCTCCCCGAGATCTCAGCCAGCGCGCGCAAGACGATTACCGGCACTATCAAGATTGGCGTGAGGGTCGAAGTAAGTCCGGAAGGAAAGGTCACAGCCGCGAAGCTGATCAACGCCGGGCCCAGCAAATATTTCGCGCGCTTGTCGCTTGAGGCTGCCGAGCGATGGCAGTTCTCTGCCCCGCAAAATGGTGGTCAGCCCACCGCCAGTGCATGGATGATCCGCTTCCACCTCCGCCGAACTTCCACGCAGGCATTTCCGGAACAACTCCGGCGGTAGCGCGCTGACTATTTCTTCGCGACCTGCCGCAGCTTCCACACAATCTGCCGAACCATGCCAAGCAGCACTTTGGCATCCATGGCCTGAAGGCGAAAGCGTAGCAACAAGCGCCGCACTTTCTTCTCGCTGACCGAGTCATTCCCCGGCTTCACGTATCCGCTGATTTGCAGAGCCTCGAGCAATACAGCGCCAATCTGTTCGACCTCACCAGATGCAGCTCGCTCTCCTTCTACGGAAGCGCTCTTCCCTCTAGTAGCAATCTGAGCTGACGCCCGCGCCAGTTCGTACAGGCAGACCGCGACCGCCTGCCCCAGGTTCATCGAGATATGGTCCTGATGTGTGGGGATTGTCAGCAGCCAGTGACAATGGCTGAAGTCGTCGTTGGTGAGTCCGATTTTCTCCGACCCGAACAGCAGCGCCACTTTGCCGCACCCAAGGCCAGCTCGAATCTCATCGCCCGCATCTTCGTTCAGCTTGCGCAGTGGATGTTGCAGAATTCTATCTCGAACCGCAGTCGTTCCTACAACCAGCGTGCAATCCGCAACCGCTTCGGCGAGAGTTTTGAAATCCTCAGCCTGCTTCAGAAGCTCGGAAGCACCGACCGCGGAACGTGCTTCGCGGAAGGCCACAGAATATGGATTCACCAGCCGCAACTGCCATGCGCCGAAGTTACTCATGGCTCGCGCAGCCGCGCCAATATTCAGCGGATTACGCGGGCGCACCAGCACGACAACAAGATTTTCCAGTTCAGAGGTTGGCAAGCAACAATTCTAACGACACAGCCGCGAACCGGTCGAATGCAAGTCGATTTCCGATGCGGCTTTTTACAAGGTCTCGGTTTTGCAAAAAATTTGTCAAAATCCGAGGCTTTTCCGCGATTTTCGAGTCCAATGCGTTGTAAGCTTTCACCAAGTCGGGCATTCCGGGCGGGGCGAAACTGAAACCGGAATTTCTCCTTAAAGAATAGGAATGGATGCTATGGGCAACCTTGCTACTCCCATCAGTACAGCCAGAATGACGAATCCAACTGCGACCACCAAACCTGCGGGACGCATTCTGGTAGTCGAAGACGACCCTGCAGTGCAGAAGGCGCTGCGGCGCCTGTTTGAAACGGAGGGCTACACCGTCGAGGTTCAGTCCGACGGACGATCGGCGCTCGACAGCTTCACCGCGTCGCAACCAGCCGCCATGGTTCTGGATTTGCGCCTGCCCAAAGTTTCCGGCAGCGACGTCTGCAAAGAAATCAAGGCCATCGCCCCAGCCCTGCCCATCGTCGTGCTCAGCGCGGCCAGCGATGTATCCGATAAAGTTCTGCTTCTCGAGCTCGGCGCCGACGATTATGTGACCAAGCCGTTCAGCCCGCGCGAGCTTCTTGCCCGGGTTCGCGCTGCTCTGCGACATACTGCGCGGACTCCGGAGGCACAGGTCGTCAGCTTCGACACCATCTCAGTCGACTTCAAAAAGATGGAAGTCAAGCGCGATGGCAAGCCCGTCATCTTGACGGCGCAGGAATTCAAGACTTTCCAATTTCTCGTGCAGAACGCCGACCGCGTTATCAGCCGCGATGAACTGCTCAACGAAGTCTGGGGATACCAGAACTACCCGTCGACCCGGACCGTTGACAACCACATCCTGAAGCTGCGTCAGAAATTGGAGAAAGATCCCTCCAGCCCGGTGCACTTCCGCACCGTGCATGGCATGGGGTACAAGTTCGTCCGCTGATTCCTGTGAATCCTTCTCCGGAACACGAGCTTCACACCGCCCCACGGGAACCCGGCACGCTGGTGCCGCGTTTGCGCCTGCGCACGCGCTTCCTGCTCTCCATGTTGCTGGTCACGGCCGCTCTCACCACCACCAGCCTCGTGCTGGTGCAGCGGAGCATCCGCAGCAACGTCCGCCAGAGCATCGCCGTCAACCTGCGGAATTCTGTGGCCGCCTTTCAGGATTTCCGTCATGAGCGCGAGACCATGCTGACCAGCGACGTCGCGCTCCTTGCCGATCTTCCCCTGACTCGCGCCATCATGACCAGCACCGATCCTGTGACCATTCAGGACGCCTCGCAGGACGTGTGGCAGCATGCGCGCAGCAGCAGCGATCTGTTCGTACTGGTTGATCGCAGCGGCAAGGTCGTCGCCCTTCACACCAAGACGCCGGGCTTCACTCCCGAAGCCGCACAGAAACTCTTTCAGCAATCGCAGAATGAGGATGACCCCAGCCACTGGTGGTTCGGCGAGCATCATCTTTACCAGGCGTTGGTGCAGCCAATCTATCGTGGCTCCAACACGGAAGGCACTCTGCTCGGCTTCCTCGTGATTGGCTACGAGATCAACGATCGTCTCGCGGCGCAGTTCAGCAAGGTCGCCGGCGGCCCTGTCGTCTTCTCTTATGGCGACGAGGTTGTATCCACCACTCTCAATGCCGACCAGCGCAAAGCGGGTGAAATCCAGAGACTCGTGGGCGGTTCCGTACAGAGCGAAGCTCGGGATATCGATCTCGGAAGCGAGCACTTCCTGGCGACTTCACTGCTGTTGTCCGGCTCTGGATCCACTCCGGTTCGACTCGCCGTGCTCGGTTCGTACGACCAGGCTACTCAGTTCATCAATCAGCTCAATCGTTACCTCGTATTGCTGGGACTGGCTGCCGTACTGATTGGCAGCGCGCTGGTGTTTTTCCTGTCGCACACGTTCACGCGGCCTTTGGGAAATCTTGTCGACGGCGTTCGCGCCCTCGAGGGCGGAGACTTTCACCATCCGCTCGATTCGCGCGGCAGCGACGAGATCGCTGAACTCACCCGTGCCTTCGATCGCATGCGCGCCAGCCTGCTCAAGACCCAGCGCGACTTGCTCGAATCCGAACAACTTGCCACCATCGGACGCATGGCCAGTTCGATCTCCCATGACCTGCGGCATTCGCTGGCTGCCATCGTGGCCAACTCCGAATTTCTTTGCGATGCGCAGCTTACGCCGGCCCAGCGCGAAGAGTTGTACCAGGAAGTACGCACGGGCGTGAACCTGATGACCGATCTTATCGATTCCCTGCTCGAATTTGCGCGCACGCGCGAATCGCTCAGCCCGGTGTTCGGCAACGTCTGCGATACCATCCAGCGCGCCGTGCAGGCAGTCCGCTTGCATCCCCGGCACCACGACCGTTCCATCGACGTCCTCTGCGCCTCGTCGGTTTCAGGATGGTTTGATCCCCGCAAGCTGGAACGCGCCCTCTATAACCTGCTGCTAAACGCGTGCGATGCCGCTCCTCTCATCGGCGGGCAGGTCGAAGTCACGGCCGCCGAGGTTGCGGGAGATATCACCATATCCGTTGCCGATAACGGCCCCGGGATCGCGGAATCCATCCGCGATCGATTGTTCCATCCCTTTGTCAGCTACGGTAAAGAGAACGGCACCGGACTTGGTCTGACGGTCGTGCAGAAAATTGTGCAGGATCATCGCGGCGAAGTCACGGTGGAGCGCACGCCCCAAGGCCGGACGGTCTTTCGGATCGTGCTGCCCGGTCGCGCCCAGGATGGGTCACGCGCGGCTGCAGATCAGCCCGTGGCTTCTTTGATTGCCGCCCAGCGCGAGCATAGCGGCGATCGCTCGATTTCTCATACGGGCGAATAGACGGTTTCAGTTCCGCCTCGTCAAAGCCCGATGGTTGCAGGAGGACGGTGTGAACAACCGAGGTACTTCTGCGGCTCGCGGCGCCGCCCTGATAGTCGCCGCCTTCGTCTCATGCAGTATCTACGTTTCAGCGCAAAACGCGGCTGGTGGTGACACCGCCGAGGTTCACGAATTGCAAGACCAGGTTCGTGAACTGCGCAGCATGATCGAGGAAATGCGCTCCGAAAACACGCAATCCCGCGCCGAAATGCGCCAGCTCCGCCAGGATCTGCAGGCGACTCGCGCCCTGCTCGAAAAACCTGGAGCCAGCGAAGGAGCGACGGTTGCCGCTGCTTCCGGTGCTCCCGCGTCCGCAACCGAAGGGCAAGCTCCTCCCCAGCTCGAGGAACGCGTGCAAAAGCTCGAGGAGTCCGCCTCGCTGCTTGGCTCGAAGATCGACGAGCAGTATCAAACCAAGGTCGAGACTGCTTCCAAGTATCGGGCGCGTCTTCACGGAATCGTGCTCATGAATGCCTTCCGCAACATCGGAGGCTCTGACAACCTCGACTTCCCCAACCTCGCGCAGCCGCTTCGCGCCGGCGGGCCGGCGGCCAGCGTCGGCGCAACCCTGCGCCAGTCTGAAATTGGATTGGAACTCTTTGGTCCAACCCTCGCCGGAGCCCGCACCTCGGCCGATGTGCAGTTCGACTTCTCCGGAGGATTCCCCAGCGTCGGCGACGGCGTAAATTTTGGAATCGCCCGCCTGCAGACTGCTAGCCTGCGTATGGACTGGCGGCATACCTCGATTGTCGCGGGGCAGGATTCTCTCTTTATCTCGCCGCTGTCGCCAACATCGTTTGCCTCGCTTGCGACTCCGGCCTTCGCATACGCCGGAAATCTGTGGGGTTGGACGCCGCAGTTGCGCGTCGAACACCGCTTCAATCTTTCAGATATCCAGACCATTACCCTGCAGGCGGGAATTCTCGATAATTTGAATTGGGAGCCGCCCTACAATTCCTTCTATCGTTCAGCCCAAGCTGGCGAATTGTCAGGCCAGCCCGCTTACGCGTTGCGTACTTCGTGGGCACGCACGGTGTACGGGCATCCCATGAGTTTCGCTGTCGCGGGATATTACGGCCGCCAGGATTGGAGGTGGGATCGCTATGCCGATGCCTGGGCCGGAATGGCGGACTGGCAGATTCCACTTTTCTCTCGCCTTTCCCTGTCGGGCGAGTTTTATCGCGGAAAGGGCGTTGGCGGACTTGGCGCCGCAGAGGGCCGACCGATCGTTTATGGCGGGAATTCCATGTCTCCCTCCACTCCAATTCGCGCTCTCAATTCCGCCGGAGGATGGACCCAGCTCAAGCTGCAACTAAACCCCAAGCTCGAATTGAACGGAGTCATTGCCGAAGATGACTCTTTCAGCAACGACGTGCGCGGCTTTGCGGTTGACGCGAATAACTTCGCTCCGATTATCGGGCGCAATCGCGGCGCCTTCGGCAACATCGTCTATCGGCCTCGGTCGGATCTCTTGCTCTCCGCGGAACTCAGGCGGCTGCGCACCTTCCCGATCTACAGCAGTTCGAGCTTCACCAACCAGGTGAACCTCGCCATGGGGATACTGTTTTGAAACGCCGACTCATGCATCGCCTGATTCTGCTCTCGTTGTGCGGCATCGCTGCCGTCTGCGCGGCCCAGCAGAATGTTCTCCGCGCACACGTGGAGGTCACCAAGGATGGCCACCGCATCAACGATGCTTCCGACACCGTGATCTGGTTGACACCCGTCGGCGTAGCGCTCGATCCTCCCCAGCAAGATCCCGCGGCCATACCGCAGCTGGTGCAGAAGGACAAGCGCTTTCACCCGTCGCTTTTGGTCGTTCCAGCCGGGGGCAAAGTCGAATTTCCCAACCGCGATCCCTTCTTCCACAATGTGTTCTCGCTGTTTGAGGGCAAGCGCTTCGATCTCGGTCTCTACGAGAGCGGAACCACTCGCTTCGTCCAGTTCGACAAGCCCGGTATTTCATTCGTCTTCTGTAATATCCACGCGGAGATGAGCGCAGTGATTATCGCAGTCGCGACGCCGTACTATGCGATTTCCGATGCGCGCGGGGAGATCAAGCTGCCAAACGTCCCTCCGGGCCGCTACGATGTGCAGTTTTTTCATTCTGCCGTTACTCCCGACGCTCTGAAGGCACTGAGCCGCGAGATCACGGTTTCTCCTGGCGACACTTCGCTGGGCACTTTCACCGTGGTCGAGTCCAACGTGGAACTCGCGCACAAAAACAAATACGGACGCGACTACGACCGCCCCGAACCTGACAGCCCGGCCTACGTCCATCCTTAAGGCTTAGGTCGGCAGGACTACAAAAACTGAAAGGGCGTGCCGGTTAGCACGCCCTTTTCGCCTCAGTCGTTCACTTCTGCTGACATCAACCACCATTCGCGGCTTCAGCTCTTCTTACCGATGTCCCCCACCCGAGTGTCCTCCGCCACCGCCGGAGTGACCACCACCTCCGCCGCCCGAGTGTCCACCACCGCCACCTCCGCTATAGTGTCCACCGCCACTGGGCGCGCTCACATGGCCACCACCTCCGCCGTAGCTCGGATGTCCGCCGCCACCACCTCCGTAGCTGGGTCGTCCGCCGCCATAACTCGGGGCGCCGCCATAACTCGGGGCGCCGCCGTAACTCGGACGTCCACCGTAACTGGGCGCGCCATGAGAGCCACCATATGCGCCCCCATAGCTCGGCCGCGATCCGCCATACGACGGTCCGCGCGCGATCGGCTGCCGCATATCTAACTGCGGCCGCGAAGAGGTTCCTCGGGAGAACCCACCATAGCTGGATCCGCGCGACTCCATCGTGCTCGGCGCAGTCCGGTTCCAGTAGTTTCCGCTGCTGCCACGCGATTGCGGCGCGTTCGACTGACCGTGGGAAGCTTCGTTGTTGCTGTTGGATGGCGGCGTGAACGGCCGGAATCCGCCACGGTTCCCATTTTCAGCCGTTTGCGCCCCGTGAGCTTCGTTGCCCAAGTTCGACGAACGCGTATTGGTGTTGCTCGGCGGTGTGAAGGAACGATATCCGCCGCCGCGATTCGTCGTTTCGTTGCCGCGCGCTTCGTTCATGCTGCCCGCAGGCGAATTTCCCATCGCATGCTGGGTTCCGCTGTTTGGCGGATTAAACGGCCGGTAGCCGGCATGTGTTCCGTTCTGCCCCGACGGAGTGGTTGCTCCGCGGTTGCCGCCGTTATTGAACTCGCGCCCACCCTGCATCGTTCCCGCGCTGGGCTTCATGTTGCCGGAATTGAAGCCGCGCGAAGCCGTGGATTCCCCACCTCCCATGCGGGCGCCAGACTGAATCGCTCCTACGTGGTTTTGCTGCATGGACTGCCGCAAGCTTGCAGTCTGCGACTCGAACGACGCCGGACGCGCAACGTTGTTATGCGCTCCGAAGAATCGGTTCGATCCGCCGTTGTGGATCGACGATGCCGCGGCCGCTCGTCCGCTGGCAGACAAACTCGCCCGCGACGGGACGACAGGCAAGTTCCCCGCCATCATGTGTGCTCCGCCCATCTGCTGCCGAGTTGCCGCCACCGGGCTCATACGGCCGTTTCCAAAACGGCCGGCGTTGACCGTCGACATCGCGTGGAAAATATGGCCATCGTTGATTCGCGCCACATTCGAGAAACGGTTTCCGCCATGCAGCGGAGCGATTCCACCGAAGCGTCCGCCGCCCCAACCACCTCGGCCAGCCCAGCCAAAGCGTCCGCGATATCCGCCCCACCACGGATGGAACCAGTCACACGGTCCCAGCGGCAGCCAGCCGAAGCCGCCCCAGCCACCGAAACCTACGCC
>Ga0335076_10001065_pt1 | contig 26217 bp, 24 predicted proteins | sample Lox_Sample_25_FD_206717 | JGI IMG/M metagenome (GOLD analysis project Ga0335076, IMG submission 206717) | Soil microbial communities from Loxahatchee National Wildlife Refuge, Florida, United States - Lox_Sample_2.5 | ecosystem: Environmental > Terrestrial > Soil > Wetlands | place: USA... | reverse complement strand
CGGATCGGGTGGACATGCCATCGCCTCCGACTCGGAGATCAGATCGCGCGCGTAGTTGAGGATCCAATCGATGCCGCGGGAGAGCGCGAACACGTCCTCGGGCTCGAGCGGTGTCACGAATGCCGCTCGCAGGGCGCCCAACAGCGCTCGCTTGGCGGCGTCGCCGCGTTCCTCAGCCTCACGCACCCGATCGGCGGCCTGGACGTCGCCCCGCGACCACGCGCCGAACGCGTCCACGCCTTCGATCGTCACGGCGAGCTGAACGCGCAAGAGCCCCAGGACGTCGGGCGTCTCCGGCAGGAACCAACGTCCACGCCTCACGCCACCCAGCTCCAGAGCGCGTAGACGCCCGCCGCGAGGCACGCAGTGGCGGGCAGCGTGATTAGCCAGGCGACGCCGATCTGGCCTACGACCTCCCAATGGACGTGCCGCCAGCGCCACCGGCCCCCGCCTACGCCGACGACCGACGACGCCACGACCTGAGAGGTGGAGATCGGCGCTCCGAGCAATGACGCCCCGAAGATGACACCGGCCGAGGCACCCGTGGATGCCAATCCTTCGATCATCTGGAAGCGATAGATGCCGCGTCCCACCGTGCGAATGATCCGCCAGCCGCCCAACGCCGTGCCGAGCGTCAGCGCGCCCGCGCACAGCACGATCACCCACGTCGGGGCCGCGAGCGTGGCGATCCGCCCGTTGGCGAGCAGCAATGCCGCAATCACCCCGACCGCCTTCTGTGCGTCGTTGGCGCCGTGACTGAACGCCAACGCGGCGGCCGTCGCCCATTGTCCGCCCCGAACCGGCATCGCCCAGCGGCGCGTCGCGCGGCGGCCCATCCGCCTCAGCGCGCGGATGACCAGCAACGCACTGAGCGCGCCCAGCGGCGGCGAGATGGCCAGCGACACCAGCGTGCCGAGCACGCCAACCGGACGGCCGTGGGTGAACCCACCCCAGTTGACCGCCCCGACGCCGCCCTCCGTGAGCGCCGCGCCGACGAGACCGCCAACCAGTGCCTGGGCGGAGCTCGACGGAAGGCCGCGACTCCACGTCGCGAGGTTCCAGGCCACGGCCGCGACAAGCCCCCCGCCGATCACCTGATTGGCCACCGACGGCGCGACCGTCACGATCCCACCGATCGTATTCGCGACCGCGGCGCCGAGCAGGAGCGGCCCTAGCAGATTGAAGACGCACGCAAGGACGATCGCCTGGAACGGGGTCGCAGCACCGGTAGCGACGACCGCGGCGATCGAGTTGGCTGCGTCGTTGAATCCGTTGGTGAGGGCGAACGCGATTGCGAGCGCGATTGCGACTGCGAGCCCTGCGTCCATCAGCGGACTCTACGGCTCGCTCGCCGGCGTGCCGCATCCGTAAAGAGCCACATGCGGCGAGTGCAGTTGGCCGCGCCAGGCAGGGTGGCGGGCTGACAGTCAAACCGAGCGGATCAGGGTTTTTCCACGCCACGACGGCGGCGAGCATGGGATGGCTCCGCCGCGCGCCCTTGGGAGAGTGCTCACAGTCCGCCACTCGAGGAGAGCGCATGATCGCCTCAGACCTGCCAATTACACATGAGCTAGATAGCCGCTCCGGCGATGGCCTCCACGTCCGCCTTGTGTGGCTGACTCCCGACGATCGTCTATTCGTAACCGTGATCGACAGCGCGCGCGACCAGCAGTTGTGCGTGGAGGTCCATGACCGTGGGCTGGCCCTCGACGTCTTTCAGCATCCGTTCGCCTACGCGGCTCACCACGGGGTCCAGACCGATCCGACGGGAGCGCATCCGTCGGTCAGGGTGTCGGCTTGGTCGTGAGCAGCACGGTGTCGAACCATCCCGCCAGCCCGCTCACGGGCAAACAGCAAGGCCGAGTCCCATGCCCTCCGGCGGTCACGCGCATCGCCGCCGGGATCGACGGGTTCCCTGAGGGACGAGACGCGGCCACGCTCGGCCGTCTTCTCGCGGAGGCTACGGGTGCCGAGCTGCTGCTGGTGGCGGTGCACTCGGTCCCGCTGTTGCCGCGACCGCCCGAGCTCGGGGACGCGAGATTGCGCAAGGAGTCACAACGTATGCTGCGGGAGGTTCGCGACGCGTGCGCCCCCGGCGCTAGGACCGCGACCGCAACCGATCACTCTGTGGCGCGCTCGCTCCAACGGGTCGTCCAGCGTCATCATCGTGATCTGCTCATTGTCGGCTCGAGTCGTCAGGGGCCCGAAGGGCGGGTTCGCATCGGCAAGCGAACCCGGCAGCTGCTGTGCCACTTCGAGTCCGCGCTCGCCGTCGCGCCTCGCGGGCTCCACAAGAATCCCCGCCCGCTCCGCCGCATCGCAGTCGGCTACGACGGCGGGCCCGAATCAAACGCCGCGCTCGCGCTCGCCGCGTCCATTGCCGTCGCCGCGGGCGCCGAGCTTCGCGTGCAGACGGTTGTCGATGACCGACTGCCCGGATCGGCTTGGTCGTCGTTGGACGACGTTCTGGGGCTCACCTGGGATGAAGTCATCCAGGCCGAGATGGAGCGGATCCGGGAGCAGGCGGTGACCGCGGGGCAGCGGACCGAGGCAAGGCCCGACGTCGCGGTGACGCGTGGTCGCCCGGCCGGGCCGCTGCTGGCGGTGTCCGAGACGGTCGACCTGATGGTGATCGGCTCACGGCGGTGGGGTCCGACTGCCCGGCTGCTGCTCGGCAGCACTGGCGAGGCACTCATGCACGATGCCGCCTGCGCCGTGCTGGCGGTCCCCCGCCCGGTGGGCTGATGGCGGCCCACACTCGACCCCCGGGTGCCAGCGCATTCGAGGCCGAGTTCGTGTCCTCCGGCGGCTTGACGTTGCCGACCGCGGGGTTAAGACACCCGTAGCGCTCGGCTTCCGGGACGGGAGCGAAGCACGCGTGCGGATGGGGAGAATTACCGATGCGGATCGGGCGCTCTCCAGCCACGATGAGAGGACCGAAACCCCGGGCATGCGTCCCCGGATTGGAGGTCGATCTTCATGACCACAACGCGCTTAGACGTCATCGACCGGAGCGTCGAGAAGACCCACATCTGGCTCAACGAGCTCTCAGAGGAACTAGCAACCGACGACGGCCAGCACGCGTATCGGGTCCTGCGCGCTTTCCTGCACGCGCTGCGCGACCATCTCTCCGTCAATGAGGCGGCGGCGCTCGCCGCGCAGCTGCCGATCTTCGTGAGAGGGGTCTTCTACGAGGGCTGGGATCCCAGCCGCACCCCCGATCACGCCCGCGACCTCGACAGCTTCCTGCAGCGGATCGCGGACGAGGCGCGACTGGCCGGCGAGACCGAGGCATCTTTCGCGGCCGCGGCTGCAAGCAGGGTGCTCGCCCGCCACATCTCTCCCGGCGAGGCGGGAAGCGTGCTGCGCGTGCTGCCGGGGCACCTGCGCGAGTTTCTCAGCGCGTAGGACGGTACCGCGGGCGAGTGACGCCTCGACGCGCGTGGGGGCTTCGGGGCCATCACGCGCATGCGCCTCGTCGGTCGTCAGCAGGCGTATCCGTCCTGCCGAGCAGCGGCGGTCGCATTCGCTCCGATCCCGAACCAGCCGACGCAGCACCGTCTCTCTGATCCATTAGTCCGCTCCATCGGCGGTCACAGTGGCCCGTCCAGGACGAACACCTCGGCGGCGATGTCGGGGTCGATGTGGTTGCCGCCGATGAACGCCAGGACCTTCCGGCCCGTGAGCCGCTCCACGGCCTCGCGGAAGTCGGCCTCCATCGTCTCCTGGAACAGGTGGCGGATGTGGTCTACCGCGTCAGTCTGATTGTTTCGCGTGAGGGTCTTCTCGGCGAGCGTCAAGACGTCGTGCATAAGCGTCACCAGGACGTGCCCGTAATGGAAGCTGGAGGCGCTCCTCGGTCCGCGGCCGAGGTGCTCGGTCTGGATTCCCACCAGCGCGCTCGTGATCGCCGCGTTGAGCTCACCGCCCTTCAGCAGCGTTTGGCCTGCCTTGACGGGCCGCGCTTCCGGACGGAGGCTATCGTCTGAACGGTCCGCCGGCGGGTCCGCGGCGGCGGGGTCGTCGTTATGTTGGCCTCGATCTGGGCCCGGGTCGCTGGTTGGGCCCTCGGCGTGATTTGGGATGGGGTTATCGCGCGGTTCGCTCGGCACTGCTACCTCTGGCGGACGTGACTTGTCGGAACGTCAGCCGACGCTGTGGAGCTGACCAACTGCGGCCGTGAGGTAGAGCCGCGCGACGTCCGCCGTGCCCCGGGCGGTGGAGCGGACACCAGCCAGGATAGCGAAATCCCCGCTCTATCCGGGGAGCCGCGATACTCGCACTCGATGGATGAATTTTCGCCTCATCTGCGTGTTCTCATAGCGGACGAGGATCAGGATCGGATCGCTGAGATCGCGGCCGTCATCAGTGGTCTAGGGCATACCGTCGTCGCGCGGCTGCTCGATGTCTCGGACATCGCCGACGTGACGCAACGCGAGGCCCCGGATGTGGCGGTGGTGGGTGTCGACGGTCAGCAGAGCCACGCGCTCGATCTGATCTCGGCGATCGTCAAACAGTCAGCATGCCCGGTGATCGCGGACATCCGGGCCGACGATGACTCGTTCATCGAGAAGGCGGCACGCCGCGGGATCTTCGCCTACGTCAGGCACGGCGAGCGGCCCGAGATGGAGCACGCGATCGACATCGTTCTAAATCGCTACGCCGAGTTCCGGCAGCTGCACGGCGCGTTGCGTACCGGCGCGATCATCGAGCAGGCCAAGGGGATCCTCATGGAGCGACACGGGATCGACGCCGACGAGGCTTTCGCGGAGCTTCGCGCTCGTGCCCGGAACACCAACCAGAGCATCCTCGGAGTGGCACAGGCGGTCACGCTCAGCTACCCGCTGTTCAAGCAGCGGGTGGTTGAACCCAGCTGACGATTACTCGGCCGGGTCGAGCTTGCCGGGAGGTCCGTCGAGGATGAACAGTTCAGCCGCGACATCCGGGTCGATGTGGTTGCCGCTGATGAACGCCAGCACCCTGCGACCCGTCAAACGCTCCACCGCCTCTCGAAACTCGTCCGCCATCGTCTGTTGGAACAGATGGTGGATGTGGTTGACGGCCGCGACCTCGCCGGTTCGGCTGGGGGACCTCTCAGCATGGGTGAGGACCTCGTGCATGAGTATCACGAGCACGTTCCCGTAGTGGAACGTCGAAGCGGTCTCGGGCCCACGGCCGAGGTACCTGTGGTGGATCCCGACCCCGCGTTCGAACCGACGCGCTGACCGCGGTCATGCCGCACGCTCGCGGGCTGGTTTGAGGTTTCGCTCGAACCACGCTCCGGCCAGCCGCGAGACCTCCTCGAGTGCGCCGGGCTCCTCGAACAGATGCGTCGCGCCGGGGACGATCGCCAGCTCCGAGGGCGCGTTCAACCGTCGCTGGGCCTCGCGGTTCAGCTCGAGCACGAGCTCGTCGCGGCCGCCGACGATCAGCAGCACCGGTGCCCGCACCTTCGCTATCCGGTCAGCGGCCAGGTCCGGGCGCCCCCCGCGGGAGACGACCGCGGCGACCCCCTCCTCCAGCTCGGCCGCGGCTGACAGCGCGGCTGCGGCGCCTGTGCTCGCGCCGAAGTAGCCGATCGGGAGTCCGACCAGGTCGGGCTGGGCTCGTGCCCACCGCGTCGCCGCCACCAGCCGTTGCGACAACAGGTCGATGTCGAACACGTTCGACCGGTCGCGCTCCTCTTCGGGGCGCAACAGGTCGAGGAGCAGCGTGGCCAGGCCACGCTCGTTGAGCGCACGGGCGACCTGCCGGTTGCGCGGGCTGAACCGGCTTGAGCCGCTTCCGTGGGCGAAGACGATGAGCCCGCGCGCATCATCCGGGAGGACGAGGTCGCCCGCGATCTCTTCCGCCGGAATCCGTACCTCGCGGCTGCTGAGCCTCGGCCGTGCCGGCGGATCGGCAGGATCACCGTCCAGTAGCGCGGCGATCTCAGCGTCGGACGTCGGCTCGAAATGCTCGTACCAGAGCCCGACCGCGAGCAGCGACTCCGGCTGGAGCAGAGACACCACAAGGTCGGCCTCTTCACGGAGCGTGTGCACGGTCTCCGGCGCTCCGACCGGCACCGCCAGGACCAGCCGTCTGGGTCCTCGGGCGCGCACCGCCCGCAGCGCGGCGCGTGCCGTGCCGCCGGTGGCCAGCCCGTCGTCCACGACGATCGCGGTCCGCCCCTCGACATCGAGCGAGGGGCGCCCGCCGCGATATCGCCGCACCCGCGCCTCGACCTCGGCGGTTGCGCGTGCGATTCCCGCCTCCAGCTCCTCGGTGCTTACGAGCAGCGCCCGTATCGTGTGGCGGTCGAGCACTCGGACGCCACCCTCGGCGACGGCCCCGATTCCGAACTCCGGGTTGCCGGGCGCACCGATCTTTCGCACCACCAGCACGTCCAACTCCGCGTCCAGCCTGTGCGCGATCTCGTAGGCCACGGGTACTCCGCCCCGCGCCAAGCCGATCACGACCGGGTCTTCGAGCGCCAGCGAGCTCAGCCGCTCGCCCAGGGCTCGCCCGGCGGCCCGCCGGTCGGTGAACCGCTCGGTAGATGACCTTTCCGCCAGGCTCATAGCTTGTAGCCGATCTCGCGCAACAGCCGCTGGCGCTCCACGACGCCTGCCTCGTCCTCCACGCCCAGTGGCGCGCCGCCGTCTACGACGCCGAGGATCCCGCGTCCGGTGGCCGTCTCGGCGACGATCACCTGCACCGGGTTGGCCGTTGCGCAGTAGATCCGGCAGACCTCCGGCACCGCCTTGACTTGGCCGAGCACGTTCATCGGAAAGCCCTGGCGCAGGAACACGATGAACGAATGGCCCGCTCCGATCGACATCGCGTTGCGGACCGCCAGGTCGGTGAGCTCCTGGTCGTTGCCTGATCGACGCACAAGCCGTGGCCCCGATGACTCGCAGAACGCGATCCCGAACCGCAGCCCCGGGACGGCTCCGGCCAGCGCCTCGTGCAGATCCTCAACCGTCTTGATGAAGTGCGACTGGCCGAGGATCAGGTTGAGCTCCTCGGGCTTCTCGACCGGTACCAGGTGAAGCTCGATGTTGCCGACGTCTACCGTCATGGCCACTCAGGAACTCAGCTTCGCCCGACCAGCCGGCGGAGCTGTGAGATCGGCCGCGTATTGAGCGCGACGGCTGGCGGCTCCGGAGGAGATCGCCGCCCCGACGCCTCGCTCCGTGGCCGGCTTGCCGTGCACGTTCCAAGCTCCTCGACGGAAAATGCTCACGAAGCCACGCTAGCCCGAGGCTTGCCAGTTGCCATCGGCATATTCCCCGACGGCCCGTCGGTAGAAGCTGCCGATGCGCAGGTAAGCGCCGGACGCGGGTGCCGGAATCGCGTAGCCGCACGGATCCGAGATCGGCGCTCCCTCCCGAGACACGCGCCGAGCCGCCACATCGGGTGATCCCGTATCGGCGACCGTGTTACGTGCGGATGCCGCCGGACGGCCCGAGGAATAGCGTCGACGGAGTCACATACAGATCGGAAAGGAGGTGAGTCATGCCTGGAACACTGACGCGTTGGGAACCGTTCGCCGAGCTCGGCGAGTTGCGTTCTCGCTTCGATCGCATGTTCGACGAGTGGCTGGATGGTCGCGAGCGCGCGTGGACGCCGGCAATCGACGTCGTACGCGACGACGGCCATCTGGTCGTGCGCGCCGACCTGCCCGGGATCAAGCCCGAGGAGGTCAAGATCGAGGTCGAGGACGACATCCTCACGATCTCCGGTGAACACACGGAGAGCAAGGAGGAGAAGGACGACAACTACGTGCGGCGTGAGCGCCGTTACGGCTCCTTCTCGCGCTCGATGGCGCTGCCCGTGGGGATCAATGCCAAGCAGATCAAGGCAAAGACGCATGACGGCGTCGTCGAAGTGACGATCCCGCTCCCCAAGGAGGCGAAGAAGGAGGCGGTCAAGATCACTCCGACCGCCGGCTGATTCGCCGTCCCGCCGCGTGCCGGCCCCGGGGCCTGGATGGCCCGGGTCGGCTCGCCCCGCGGTCGGGCCACGGTCAGGCTGCCTGCTGATTGTGGCCAGCGCCAGGGCCACGTCGCGCGGGACCGGGAGTGACGATCACGCCGCCGGCCGGGTAGACGATCGACTCGTGCTCCTCGTCCCAGCGCACCCGGTAATGCTGGTGGCCGTTGCTGTCGAGCACCTCGATGATCTTTCCCCGGCGCGGCGCCTGGCCATGAACGCCGCGACATTCAATCCAGTCGCCAGCGCTAGTGCCGGCTGAGTTCGGCTTGGTGGGCATCTGTTCACCTCCTTTGACACCATCAAACCGCGCGGTTGCCAAGGCGCCATCGGTAGCCGCACGAACCGCGTTGTGGAGATCTACCGATGCTCGGGGAGCGTGATCAGCAGCGTGCCGACCGCGATCGGCGAGACGGCGGCCGAACGCGCTGGCATCGCGTGTCAGCACACGATCCGCGGCGGAAGGTCGTCGGGGATCGCGGTGAGGTCGCGGAACTCGTCGGCGAAGCGAGCGAATCGATACACGTCAGAGAAACTCGACGCGAGGCCGAGCGACACACGGATCGCTCCGCCGGACGGCAGGCCGATCTCGCGCACATAGTCATCGACGCTCATTCCCTCGCCGAACTCGCCGCCGAGCAGGGTCTCCCGCGAGATCGTGAAGGCGACCTCTCCCGCGCCGGGGTTGCAGAAGCAGCCGGTGCGAAGCGAGATATTGTGCTCTCCTGCGACGCGATCCACGTATCGCTCGTCCACGACGAGGCCGTCGGGGTGCAGAAAGTTGAACGCGATGGTGGCGCCGCGCCGCTGCGACGACTGCGGCCCGTAAATCGTCGCCGCCGGCGAGCCGTCTGAGTGCTCGAGCGTGCCGAGCGCGTCCAGCAGCCAGCCGCCGAGAGCGCTCACGCGGGCGTGGATCGTCTCCATCCCGATCCGGTCGAGCAGCCGCAGCCCGATCTCGACCGCGGGCAGGTTGAGGTAGTTCAGAGTGCCGTCTTCGAAGTGCGCCGCGCCGGGCGCGGACTGGTAGTACTGGCGCTGGACGAACGCGGCGACGATCGTCCCACCCGAGAACCAGGGTCGCTGGAGCCTGGCAAGCGCGTCGCGTCGCGCTAGGAGGCAGCCGACGCCGGTGGGCCAGCCGAACATCTTGTAGAACGAGACCGCGACGAACTCTGGATGCCAGCGGCCGAGGTCGAGGCGGTTCGTCGGGACAAACGCGGCGGCGTCGAGCAGCACGTCCCAGCCGTGGTCGTGGGCCTGTTCGATCCACTCGAGCGGGTGGTGCACGCCGGAGAAGTTGGACTGAGCCGGGAACGCGAGGAGATTGTGGTGTTCGCCGCGGGTGTCGGTCAGATAGCGCGGCAGCAGGCCGGGATCGACGCGCAGCTCGGGCGCGACGCTCGGTACATACGTGGTGTGCGCGCCGCGGGCGCGCGCGAATTCGCGGATTCCGTTGACCGAGTTGTGGTTGTCGAACGTGAGCAGGAAGCGGTCGCCGGGGTGAAACGGGTACGCCTCCCCGACGAGCCGGAGCGCGCCGGTCGCGTTCGGAGTGAAGATCGCGACGTACTCATCGGGGCTCGCGCCGAAGAACTCGAGCACGTAATCGCGCGCGCGCTCGACCAGCCGCGTGCTCGCCGCCGACGCGGGATTGATCGAATGCGGATTGCCGAACACGTCGCTCTCGAGCAGCCGCATGTGCTCGCGCAACTGCGAGCTGGCGAACAACCCACCGCCCGTGTAATCGAGGTACACGTGCCCGCCTCGATCCAGACGCGCGAAATCGGTGCGGCGAAGCTCGTCGAGCACGCCTGTATCGGCGTAGTGCGAACGTTCGGCGCGAAAGCGGGCCTCGGCAGTCTCGATCGACCGCGACTCGGCGTCGGCAACGCTCATCTCGCCACCCGGGGCTGACTCGGCATGCCCCGATCCTCGTCGGGCCGGTCAGGCGGCACATCGGGGCTGGCCGCGGGCTGTTGTGCGGACGACTACGGATCGTGGCCTTGCCAGCAGCGCCCCGAATGCCGCCACATCACATCCCTCCGGATAGCCTCGACACCCTCGGCGCAGGAGATACGCCAAGGTTGCTGCCTCTGCCTCAGGCGCCGCTTGGCGTGGCTGCGCGGAAGAGCTTCAGGTGGTCCCAGCTGGTGGCATTGCCCATCGCGACGAGCCCGAGCCTCCGGTCCGGGTAGATGCGCATAGCGCTGAAGAAGCCGCCACCACCGCCGAGGTGCTCCCAGTATCGCGACCCGTCATGAGGGTCGCGCTGGCGCCGGAACCACCCGAGCCCGACGTCGAGCTTGCGCCCGCGTGCGGTGGTCTGCTGCATCGCCGCGACTGACTCCTTGGAGAGAACGAGCGGGTGAGCCCCGGGATCGACGTGCAAGTCGAGAAACCGCGCGGCATCGGCGACGGGGCCGATCAGGCCCCCGTACGGGGCGCCTTGGACGCAGAATCGCGATAGCGCCCAGAACCGGGCGACACGATGATCGAAGGTGCCGGTTGGTGTCAGGACCCGCAGCAGCGGCGTGGAGATGTTGTACCTGGGGTGATAGCCCGTGGCGGCGCGCGGCGTCGTGTCCTTCCGGTAGGTGAAATCGGTCGACGTCATGCCGAGCGGTTCGAGGACCTGCTCACGCACGTACCGGCAGTACGGGACCCCGCTGGCGGCTTGGATCACCTCTCCAAGGACGAGGTATCCGAGGTTCGAGTAGCTCGCGCGAGTCCCCGGCATCGCTCGCAACCGCTGGTGCTTCTTCAGCAAACGCGCGGTGAACAGGTCGAGAGGTTCGGCGGGAGCTTCAGCGGGGCGAATCCACGCGATCGGGATCGGGTTCGCGAGACCGGCACTGTGGCTGAGCAGGTGACGAATGGTCACGCGGGCGCCGTCGGCGCGCTCGGGGAATTCCGGAACCAGGTGGCGAACGGGGCAATCCAGACCCAGCTTGCCTCGCTCGAAGAGCTGCATGACCGCGGTCGCAGTTACGAGCTTTGTCATCGAGAACCACAGATAAACCGTGTCGGCACCTGCAGCAGTGGGCGCTTCGATGTCGGCCAACCCGAGTCCCTCGCTCCAGATCTCGCCGGGGTTGACTACGGCTAGCGATAGGCCGGGAGGACGCCGCTTCTCACACAGCTCAGCTGCGACGACTCGGCACCCGCGGACGGCGGGCGCGACGTCACCGCCCCCGTCGTCCACCACGTTTATTTGTGGCGTCGACGACTTCATTCACGGGAGACCGTGGCCCGGTCACCAGCGCCCACCGACATCGCTCTCGGAACGAACGCTTGCCGGTGATGTGACCCGCACAGCGGCGCCATCGACGCTGCTCGCCTCCTCGGCCACGCGCGCCCACCGCTCGAGGCGCGTCTCGATGCGCGCGTGCAGCGTGCCGTCCGGGAACCGCCCGTCGGGCCCGCGTTGCCCGGCCGGGATCCCCGTGAGCAGCTCGATCCCCTCCTCGACGGTGCGGGCGCTCCAGACGTGAAAGCGCCCGGCGCGCACGCTCTCGACTACCTCGCCGGAGAGCATCAGGTGGCGAACGTTGGCCTCCGGGATGAGCACCCCCTGGGTGCCGGTCAGCTCGCGAAGCGAGCACGCGCGGTAGAAGCCTTCGATCTTCTCGTTGACGCCGCCGATGGCCTGGAGCTCGCCGTGCTGGTTCACCGATCCGGTGACCGCCACGTCCTGCCTGAGAGGAGCTCCGGCCAGCTCGGACAGGAGCGCGTACAGCTCGGCGCTCGCGGCGGAGTCACCGTCGATGTGCTCGTAGGACTGCTCGAAGGTCAGGTTCGCCGCCAGGGCGATGCGCCGCTCGCCGCCGTAGCGGCCCCGCAGGTAGCCGATGAGGGTCAAGAACCCCTTGTCGTGAATATGTCCGCTTAGCTCGGCCTCGCGCTCGATCGATACCAAGGCGCCCTTCCCGGGTCCTGCGCTGGCGGTGATCCGGACGGGGTGACCGAACGCGTAGTCACCGAGTTCGAGGACGGACAGGCCGTTGATCTGACCGATGCGCTCACCATCGAAGTCGAGCAGCAGCGTGCCCTCCTTCACCATCTCCTGGAGGTGCCGCTCGATCAGGTCTGAGCGTCTGACCTTCTGCTCGATCGCACGCTCGACATGCTCGGCGCGGACCAGTTCGTTCGATTCGCTCGCCGCCCAGTGGCTGGCCTCGGCGGCGAGCCCGGCGATCTCGACGAACTGGGTCGACAGCCAATCCCGGCTCTCGGCCAGGCGACCGCCGTGTTCGATCACGCGCGCGACCGCGCCGGCGTCGAACTGCAGGAGTCCGGCGCTGCGGATCTGCGCGCTCAGGAACGAGGCATAGCCCGCCACGCCCGCCGTGTCCCAGGCGACGCGCCAGTCGAATTCCGCCTTGACGCGAAACAGCTTGCGCACGTCCTCATCGAGCGCGTAGGCGAGCTCGTACAGCGGCGGCGATCCCACCAGCACGACCTTCAGATCGAGTTCGATCGGCTCCGGCGTGAGCGTGGCGGTGGGAAACAGTGCGTACTGCTCGGCCAGGTTTTCGAGGCGGATCTGCCCGGTCCGCAGCACCTCCTTGAGCTTCAGCCACACGGGCGGTTGTGCGAGCACCTCCGCTGCCGGCAGGAGCAGATATCCGCCGTTGGCGCGGTGGACGGCCCCTGGACGAAGCATCCGGTGATCGGTGGCGAACCCGCCGCCGATCACCCCCTGGTGCTCGATCCGCCCGAACAAGTTTGCGTAGGTGGGATTGGTCTCGACCACGACAGGAGCTCCATCGCCTGTGTCGTGGGTCACGAGCACGTTCACCTCGTACCGGGCCAGCGCGCGCTCGACGCCGCCGAGGAAGGCCTGAGCGAGCGTCGCGGACGCGTCGGGCGCCTCCCCCGGCGGCGGCGCCTGGAACTGCGCCAGGTTCTCGATGACATCCTCCTGTACCGATGTCAGCCAGGCCGTCAGCTTCTCGCATCCGGCATAACGTTCCTTTAGGTCGTCGATCAGGTGGCCGACGGCGAACAGGGCGACCTCGTGCTCGAGCGCCCGCAACCGGCTGCGCGCCTCTCGCTGCCGCCCGCGCATGCCGATCAGGAACGCCTGAATCCGCGGCCCCAGGTCCTCGATCGCCGTCTGATATCGGTTGCGGACGGGCTCGGGCAGCCGCGTGAAGTCGGCCGGCGTGATGGGCTGACCACCGCGCAGCGGCATGGTCATGACCCCGGTCGGAGTCAGCTCCAACGCGATCGCGTTGGCCTGTGCCTGCTCCCGAAGCTCGGTGAGCGCCGCCTCCTGCTCATGCTCGATCGGCTCGGTTAGCTCGCGCTGACGGCGCGAGTACGTGTCGCTCTCGAACGCCGCCGCCAGCTCGCGCCGCGCATCCTCGAGGAACCGGCGCATGTCGCCGACCAGCTGCTCCCCCTGGCCGCTGCCGAGCGCGACGGCAATCGGCCGCCGCGGATCGTGGAAATTATGCAAGTAGACCCGATCTCCCGGGGAGGGTCGCTCTCGTGCCTGCTCGTGCAGCTGCGCCTCGAGCGCGGTCCGCTTGCCGACCCCCACGGGGCCGGTGACGAAGATGTTGTAGCCCGCCACTCGCGTCTCCAGTCCGAATGCGATCGCCTCAGCCGCCCGGTCCTGGCCGACGGGACCTTGGAGCGGCTGAACCTCTGCGGTCGAGCCGAAGCCCAGGCTCTCCGGAGGATGGGTTCGGCGCAGCGACGCCGCCTCCAGCTCCCGTGCGCCGGACGTCATGGTCATCGTCGGTTGCTTGCGCTTGGCCGCCGCTCGCGGGTCCCGTCGCTCCCTAGGCGCCGGACCCGGCAACGAGTGCCTGGGCGCGCGAGAGGTAGCCGACGGCGTCGTTCAGCGTCGACAGCTTGGGGTAGTCGCGTTCGGGGATCTCGATGCCGGTCCGCGCGTTGATCTCAACGACGATGTTGAGGAAGTCCATCGAGTCGATGTCGAGCTGCTCGGCCAGACCGGCGTCTGGGTCGATTGCGGCGGGATCGACGTCGGGCGCTACCTGGCACACGACGCTGATCACAAGCGCGCGCAGGTCCTGTTCGGTGCTCATGGGTCCTCCGGTTTCTGTAGTCGTCGTTCGATGAGGGTGAGGAAGCGGCCTCCGGCGTGCCCGTCGCTGGCCCGGTGGTCGGCAGCCAGCGTGGCGACGACGACCGGTCGGATCCCGAGCATCCCGTCGATGGCCCATGGCCGCTCGCGCACGGCGCCGAACCCGACGAGCGCGACCTGAGGCGGGTAGATCACCCCGTGGACCAGGTCGACGCCGCGCTCCCCCAGGTTGGTGACGGTGAGGGTGGGGTCGGACATCTCCGAGCTTCGCAGCCGGCCGGACCTGGCCCGCTGGACGAGGTCACGGACGCCCGCCATGATCTCCTCCAGGCTCTTCTGGTCGGCGTCGTGCAGCGCGGGGGCGATCAGGCCGCCGCCGCGCAGCGAGATCGCCACACCCAGGTGGACGCCGTCGCCCGATCGGAACGCGCCGTCGGTCCAGAAGCCGTTCATCTCGGGCATCTCGGCGGCGGCTCTGGCGACCGCGCTCAGAAGCAGGACGGACGGCAGCAGCCGCTCGTTCATCGGCCGCTGGAGGTTCGCGTCGCGCAACCAGTCGAGTGCTCGGCCCATGTCGATCTCGAGCTGCAGGTAGTAGTGAGGGATCTCGCGCTTGGACCGCGCCATCAGCGCGCCGATCGCCTCGCGCATCGCGGCCTGACGGTCGCCCGGCTCGCGCGCCGGTGGCGGCGACCCCGGCCGTCTGGCGGGTGCCGGTGGCTGGCCTGCCGGGCGGGCGCGCTCCACGTCCGCCTTGGTGATCGCGCCGTTCGGTCCGCTTCCCGACACCTGCGAGAGGTCAATTCCGAGCTGCGCCGCGACCCGCCGGGCCAGGGGGGACACGCGCAGCCGGTGGTTCGTGCCGGCCGCTACCACCTGGATGGGGGCGGGGGCCGGCGGCGCCGCGGGTAGCGCGGTGACCGCGATCGCTGGAGCTGCGGGTGCCGGCATCGCTGCAGCAGGCGCTCCAACGCGTACCGGCACCGGGACCTCGTCGCCTACCGGGTGAAGCGTGGCCAGCACGGTGCCGACCGGGACGCGCTCACCCACCGGGACCCGGAGCTCGTCGATCACGCCACCTTGGAAGATCTCGACCTCGATCTCCGCCTTGCTGGTGTCCACCAGCGCGACGATGTCGCCGCGCTTGACGGTGTCCCCCGGCTTGACGTACCAGTCGAGCACCGTGCCGGCCTCCATGTCGGCGCCAAGCGAGGGCATCACGAAGTCACTCATCGGCCGGGACTCCGATCATTCGTCGGACCTCGTCGACGACCTGGCCGGGCTGGGGGAGCGCGCCCTGCTCCAGATGCCGCGGATAGGGCATCGGCACCTCGGCCGAGCACACCCGCGCCACCGGCGCGTCGAGCTCGTAGAACGCCTGCTCCATGATCCTGGCGCTGACCTCGGCGGCAAGGCTGCCCGACCGCCAGCCCTCGTCGACGACTACGGCCCGGTGCGTGCGCACCACCGATTCGACGATCGCCCGGTCGTCTAGCGGGCGCAGCACGCGCAGGTCCAGTACCTCGGCTTCGATCCCGCCGGTCGCGAGCTGGTCGGCAGCGGACAGGGCAGTCGCGAGCGTGCCGCCGTAGGCGATCAGCGTCACGTCGTCTCCCGGCCGCCTGATCGCTGCCCGCTCGATGTCGACGGCGCCCGCGTCTGACGCGAGCTCACCTTCGAGGTTGTAGAGCGAGCCGTGCTCGAACATCAGCACCGGGTTGGGGTCGGCCAGCGCCGGGGCGAGCATGCCGCGCGCGTCGGCGAGCGTCGCCGGCGCCAGCAGCTTCAACCCCGGGATGTGCGCCAGCCAGCCCTCAAGGCTGTGGGAGTGCTGAGCGGCAACCTGCCGCCCAGCACCCGTCGTCATGCGGATCACCAGCGGGATCGCGAACTGGCCCCCGGACATGTGCGTGATCGTGGCGGCGTTGTTCATGATCTGGTCGAGCGCGAGCAGACAGAAGTTGACGGTCATGACCTCGACGATCGGCCGCATGCCGCCCAGCGCCGCGCCGATTCCGGCGCCGACGAACGCCGACTCCGACAGCGGCGTGTCACGGATCCGCTCGGGTCCGAACTCGTCCAGTAGGCCTTTGCTGACGCCGAAGCAGCCGCCGTAGGCGCCCACGTCCTCACCCATCAGGAACACGCGCTCGTCGGCGAGCAGCGCCTCGCGGATCGCCTCGCGCATCGCCTCCCGGTAGGTGATGGTCTTGACCGGCGCGACGCTCACGGCGCGGCCCCCTCGAAGTAAACGAAGCGCTCGAGCTCCTCGACCGGCTCGAGGGTGCCCTCTTCGGCGAACGCGATCGCGTCCTCGATCTCTTCCGCGATTGCCTGCTCGAGCTGCTCGACATCCGTGTCGGTCACGAGGCCGGCGGCTTGTAGCCGGGCGGTGAGTGCCGGAATGGGATCGTGCTCCTTCCAGCGCTCGATCTCCTCCTTGGTCCGGTACAGATCCGGGTCGTACATCGAGTGAGCGCGGAAGCGGTAGGTGCGCAGCTCGAGAAAGCACGGCCTGCCGCCGTCCCGGACCTCGCCGGCGGCCCGGCGAGCGGCCTCCTCGACCGCAAGCACATCCATGCCGTCGGCGGACCAGGCGGTCATCTCGTAGCTGGCCGCCTTGAGCGCGAGGTCGGTCTCCGACTCGTAGCGCTCGATCGCGGTCCCCATCGCGTACCGGTTGTTCTCGCACAGGAACAAGACGGGCAGGCTCCACAGCGCGGCCAGATTCATGCATTCGTGAAACTCCCCCTCGGCGACCGCACCGTCGCCGAAGAAGCACGCGGTCACCCGACGGCGGCCTTGCAGCTTGTCGGCGAGCGCGAGACCGACCGCCAGCGGGAGCCCGCCGCCGACGATCGCGTTCCCGCCATAGAACCGACTAGCGGCGTCGAACAAGTGCATCGACCCGCCGCGGCCGCGCGCGCAGCCCTCCACCTTGCCGTACATCTCGGCCATGATCGAGCCGGCCGAGACGCCCCGGACGAGCGCGTGCCCATGCTCGCGATAAGTAGCGACGATCGCATCCTCGGGCGTGAGCGCCTGCATCGCACCGACCGCCACCGCCTCCTCGCCGATGTACAGGTGCATGAACCCGCGGATCTTCGTCGCGCTGTACAGCTCGACGCATTTCTCCTCGAACCGGCGCACCCGAAGCATCTGCCGCAGCAGTTCGAGGCCGTGCTCACGGTCGATCCCGGCTGTCGGCTTCCCGGCTGTCGTGCTCACGAAGCCGACTCCAGCGTCGAAATGTCACCCTCGGCCAGCCCCAGCTCGCGCGCCTTGAGCAGCCGCCGCATGACCTTGCCGCTGCGGTTGTGCGGAACCGAGGCGACGAACTCGATCTGCCTCGGCGCGACCGCCGCCCCGAGCCGCCGCCGTGCGAACGCCAGGAGGCCTCGCCGCAGATCCTCGCTCGGCTCCTGGCCCGCAGCGAGCGTCACAAATGCCTTCACGACCTCGCCGGCGACCGGATCGGGAATGCCGATCACCCCCGCATCCACCACTGCGCGGTGCTCGAGCAGCACGCTCTCAACCTCGAATGGCCCAATCAGATGCCCGGAAGACTTGATCACATCGTCGCCCCGCCCCACGAACCAGAAGTAGCCATCGCGGTCGCGGCGCACCAGATCCCCTGTCAGGTACCACCCACCCACGAAGCATTTGCGGTAGCGCTCCTCCTCGCCCAGATAGCCCCGAAACATCGACGGCCACCCGGGCCGCAGCACCAGCTCGCCTTGCTCGCCCGGATCATCCATGAGCTCGAGGACGCCGCCCGGCCCGAGCACAGGGTTGTCGTCCGCGCCGCGCCGGGCGATCGCCGCGTCGATCCCGGGCAGCGGCCGTCCCATCGACCCGGGCCGCACCTCCATCGAGCGGTAGTTGGCGACCATGATTCCGCCCGTCTCGGTCTGCCACCAGTTGTCGTGGGCGGGCAGCCCGAACGCCTCCTGGCTCCACACGACGACCTCGGGGTTGAGTGGCTCGCCGACGCTCGCGATGAAACGCAGCGAGCTCAGGTCGTATTCGCGGGCGACCTCCGCGCCGGCGCGCATCAGCATCCGCAGAGCGGTCGGCGCGGTGTACCACACCGTGACCCGCTCGTCGTGGAGGATCCCGTACCAGCGGTCGACCTCGAGCTCGGCCTCGTCGACGATTGCGGTCGCCCCGAGCGTGAGCGGGGCGATGATCCCATAGGAGGTACCGGTGACCCAGCCCGGGTCGGCGGTGCACCAGAACACGTCTCCGGGACGCAGGTCGAGCACCGTCCGGCCGGTCTCGCGGTGGGCCACGACGGCCTCGTGCACGTGGATCGCGCCCTTCGGTGTCCCCGTCGTGCCGCTCGTGAAATGCAGCAGCGCCATGTCCTCGGGCGCAGTCGAAGCTGTCTGATAGGAGTCCGGGGCGGCGTCCATCAAGGCCTCTAAGTCCTCGGCGCCCGCGATCTCGGCGATGTCGTCACGCTCGCCGACGAGCAGCACGTGCTCGAGGCCGGGCAGCCGCCAGCGCAAATCGGCCGCCTTGCGCCGGTACAGGGCTGTCGTGGTCACCAGCACGCGCGCGTCCCCCAGGCGGAGTCGCTGCTCGATCGGGTCCGGGCCGAAGGCCGAGAACAACGGAGAGAACACAGCTCCGTGCTTGAGCGTGCCGAGAGCGGCGACGTACAGCTCCGGGATCCGGCCGGCGAGGACGAACACGCGCTCGCCGCGTTTCACACCGAGCCCCTCGAGCACGCTTGCAAAGCGGTCGGTCTGGCGTTTCAGCGCCGCGTAGGTGAGCTCGACGGGTGGGCGACGCTTGCTCAGGAAGCGCAGGGCAACCGCGTTTTTCAGCGGTCCGTCCGCGTGGCGATCGACCGCCTCGTATGCGATGTTCAGCCCTCCCCCGGGAAGGCCGGCGAGCCGCCCCCGTGCGGCCGCCCACGAGAACTCGGCGCACGCTTGTGCGTAGTCGGGCATGTTAGGCGCGATCGCGTCCGCCGGTGGCTTGCGGATTCCCCGCGATCCCGTTGGTATTGAAAGCCTGGTCGCCATGATCTTGCGTCGCCGAGGGCTCAACCGACGGTAAGGCCGGCAGCGCCGCTCGGTCATCCGCACCTAACCGCAGACGGGGTTCGGAGTTGTCCGTAGCGACGTCCCAGGATCAGAAACCCGCGCCTAACGCGCGCGTGCCGGGCGTGTCGCGCCGTCGGTTCTGAACCGCATCGGGACAGGATCAGGAGACCGATGTGTGTCGGTCGAGCCGCTTTTCCTGAGATCACTGACGCTGGTACTTAGCGGTCGCGTCCCCATCACCGGAGCCGGCCTCAACAAACCGGGTTCGCCGGCACCGGTGTAATGCATCCAGCTCGAAGCACGACGCGCCTCGCCCGTCAGTTTCGCCGCTGGGACGACGAGCTCAGCTTTCCATCAGCGGCATTGGCCCGTTCTCAGTAGCGCGCGCAGAAACAACTCTGCGTCCTCGCTGAGTCGTCGGTATGTACCAGTGCACTCGATCGCCTGCCCGCGACCGAGTGCTCAAACCACCTGTAGCCCATCGCGAGTCCTCACTGTCACGTGCGTGGCGAGCCGCTCGATCTCTTCACGCGTCCCGCTCCCGAGGCCGCGGCGCGTTGCGTTCAGCGCGCCCGCGGCCACGCCGAGGCGAAGCGCGTCAACCATCCCCATTCCCCGCGCGAGTCCGACTCCGGTTGCCGCAAACATGGAGTCTCCGGTGCCGCGGTGGTCAAGGGCCTCGAACACCGGAGGGACCAGTTCGACCTGCTCCATCCCGGCAGCTCCATCGATCAACAACGCAGGCGCCGAGCCTCGGGAGATCACCACCCGATGCGCCCCGGCGGTATTCAGCCGGAGCGCTCCGGCAATGATCTGCGCCGCTTCTTCATTGGCGGCGTAGCCCTCCGACACGAGCTCCTCCTCGCTGAGCCTCACCAGCTCGACGCCACCATCGAGTGCCGCCCGCAGTGGCGCTCCGGTGAGATCGGCGATCACCAGCTTGTGGTTCGCGCGCAGGTCGGTGACGAGTCGGCGGTACACGTCGGGGTAGACGATGTCCGGCGGCTGGCAGCCGGTGATCATGGTCACGTCGGCGTCCAGCCCGGCGCCGAGCGCGATGCCGTACAGCTCGTCCGTCGCGTGCCGCTCGAGCGGGCGGGAGGCCACGCTCACGAGTTCCGCTCGGGTACCGCTGCGTCGGTCATGAATGTAGACGCCGTTGGGGGTGCCGCCGGCCGCCGCCCTGAGCTCGATCGACTCGGCCTCGATCAGACCCATCAGCACGCGGCCCGGTTCACCGCCCAGCGCGCAGCACAGCGTTACCTCCGACCCCAGCGTCGTCGCGAGCCGCGCGACCCAGAACCCCTGGCCACCGGCATGCAGATGGACCTCCGGGCGGTCGGTTCCCGCCTCGATGGTTATCGTCAATAGCGGCGACGGCGCGAACACGGCGATCCGACCTGAGGGCGAACGCGGGTCGCGTCGGGCGCGAGCGATGTGACGCTGACAGTAAGGCGGCAGCCGAAATCTCACATGGCCTCCACGACGATCCGACGCACGGGCTCGACGAGGGACGGCACCGCCGCGATCGTGTAGCGAGATCCAGCGTCGTGCGGGGAGCCGTCGTAGTCGAACACGATCCCTCCGGCCTCCCGCACGAGCAGGAGTCCTGCGGTCACGTCCCATGGGAGGTTCGAGAGCATCAACGTCGCGTTCAGTCGCCCGGCTGCAAGCCAGGCGAGATCGAGGACCGCCGAACCGAGCATCCGCACGCGCAGGCCCTCGCGCGCCAGACGGCCAAGCGCCGCAAGATGCACACGGTTCTCCTCCTCGGAACCGACACCGACCTTGAAGTCGGCGACCCCGACGATCGCCTCCTGCAACCCCGCCACCTCGGAGACAAGGATCCTCGCACCGTTCAGGTACGCGCCCCTCCCCTGCCGCGCGATGAATCGCTCGCCGAGCAGCGGTGCGTCGACGATCCCCAGCACAGGCTGTCCGTCGATCACCAGCGACAGCGAGATCGAGCACAGCGGACTGTCCCGGGCGAAGTTGATGGTGCCGTCGATCGGGTCGAGCACCCACCGCGCTCCTCGCACATCCCCCTCCCCACTCCCCTCTTCGCCCAGGAATGGGATCTCGGGCGTGGCCGCTGCCAGACACCCCCCTGATCTCGGCCTCGATTCGCAGGTCAACATCGGTCGCGAAGTCGCGATCGCCCTTGCTGATGAGCGCACCGATGTGCGAGCGGCCCCGGCGCATGCTCGCCGCGCCAATGTCGACCGCGTGCTCGGCAGCGAGCAGCAGCCTCGCCGAGCCGAAAGCCGAGGTCGCAAAGGTCTCGGCCTCCTCGACAGACCCGTGTGGAGCGTCAGACGTCATCGGCGCTTTTCCTCCAGGACCCGCCCGACAGCTTCCGCAATGCCGCTTCCCAGCACATGTACAGATCCTGCTCCCCGACCTGCGGACCTCACATCGGGACATAGCGCGATTCGCCGCTGCGGCCGATTACGGATGCACGGAGGGCACCGGAGTTCCGGCGACGGACCGCGTCGTTGATTGCCGCGCCGGTCCGGCTATCCAACGCGAGCGTCGAGCGCCTGCAGCCCCGCGCGGCAAAGCTCCGAGTAGGAGACCGGATAGACCTCGCCCTCACCGTCGAGCTCACGCAGCGCAGATGGCAGCGCGCCTAGCTCGGCCCGCGCTCGCTGGCTCATCTGTTGAATGGTCTCCTCGCGTACCGGGACGCCGTTGCGCACGAACGGCACCAGCAGCGGCCGCCCCGGGAGCTGCTCCTCGAGGCGCGCTATCACGTCGCCTCGCATCTCACCGCCGACGTAGCCGCGGAACACCTGTTTGGCGCCTGGGACGGTGGTCTTCTCCGGCGAGCGCTTACGCACGTCCCGCCACTCTCCCCCGACGTGGTGGGCCACGAGCTTGTAGATCCCGTTGACCACCGGCGAGTCGCGACTGGTGCCCAGATCGGTGCCGACGCCGAAGGAGTCGATCGGCGCCTCCGCCGCGGTCAGCCGCGCGATCTGCCGCTCCTCGAGGTCGCCGCTGGCCACGATCCGCGCATCGGACATGCCCGCGGCGTCGAGCAGCGCCCGCGCCTTTCGCGACAGATCCAGTAGATCGCCGGAGTCGAGCCGCACCCCGGCCAGTGGCACGCCCGTGTCGCGAGCGGCGGCTATCGCGCGGCGGACGCCTTCGACGGTGTCGTAGGTGTCGACCAGCATCACCGCGTTGCCGGGGAAGTCCTCCATGAACGCTTTGAACGCCTCCTCCTCGCGCTCGAACGACATCACGTACGAGTGGGCCATCGTGCCCACCGGGTTGAGCCCGTAACGCATGGCCGCGGCCAGATTCGAGGTGCCGGCGGAACCCGCGATCGCCGCCGCCCGCGCCGCCTTCATCGCCGCGTCGGTGCCGTGGTCACGCCGCGGCGAGAAGTCAACCAACCGATCGCCCGCGGGCTGTCCCCCACCGGCCGCGAGCGCGATCCGCGCCGCCTTGGTCGCCACCATCGTCTGGAAGTTGACCTGGTTCAGAAGCAGCGTCTCCAGCAACTGCGCCTCCACCCGCCCACCCGTCACCCGCACTAGCGGCTCGCCCGCGAACATGACCGTGCCCTCCGGCATCGCGTCGATGTCACCCGAAAACCGGAACCGGGCCAGGTACTCCAGGAACCCGCGCTCGAAGCCGAGCGAGCGAGCGTACGCCAGCTCGTCTTCCCCGAACTGCATCGCCTTCACCATCGCCAGCGCCGGCCCCAGGCCGGCCGCCAGCAGCCAACGCCGTCGCGGAGGCAGGTGACGGACAAACAACTCGAACACCACCGTCTCGTTCATCCGGCGTCGCAGGTAGCTGGAGGCCATCGCCAGCTCGTACTGGTCGGTCAGCAGCGATGTCTGCGCCGGCGTCAGCAAACCCGGATCGTTCGGATCCGGCATGCGTGCCCGCCCGGCCGGCCGCATCTGGATCTCCACATCCATCGTCACCCGTTCACGATCACCGCGGGCCGGCGAATACCCTCCTCCGCTTCGCCGGCTGAGATCACGCGCACGGAGCGTGGTAGCACCAACAACGGGCAGCGAGCGATGTGCGTGAGCTTCCTAGACGTGCTTCCGTGGATCAGCCGGCCGATCGGGCCGTAGCCACGCGAGCCGACGACGAGCAGGTCGAGCGACGCGCTGTACAGTGCCAGCTCTTCGGCGGCGTCGCCGTAGGCTACATGGGCCTCGACGCCCCCGAGTCCCCTGATCTGTTCCATCGCCTCGTTCACATGCGCGTGGACGATGTCGCGGCTGGGCAACACACCCACCCCGAACGCGATGGCCGGAATGGACACGGCTTCGAATGCCGAAAGCCTTGCCCCGGTCCCGGCCGCTATCCGCCGAGCGAGATCCAGCGCGTGCTCGCTTTCGGGCGAGCAGTCGTAGCCGACGCCGATTGCGCGGATGGCGGCTGGCTCACGCCCATAGCAGGTCGGCGCGATCGCGATCGCACACGGGGCGCCGTTGAGCGCCGCCTGCGCGTCGTCGCCGAGCAGAACGCGTCCCACCAGCCCGCGCCGCGATGACCCGAGGGCGAGCAGGTCGGCCCCGATCAGCTCGCAAAGCTCGTGCAGCCCCCGGCCCACCGAACCCGAAACGCGCCAACGGAGGTGTGCCTCGACACCTGCGTCATCCCGGACCTTTTCAAGCAACTCGGCCGCGCTCGCCCACCCCGAAGCCTCGTAGGCCGCGCTCGGCCCACGGTAGCCGTGCCCATCGTGCGCCCGCACATGAGCGAGCGTGAGCTCACCATCCCGCGCCAGCAGATCCCTGGCCAGTGCGATCGCGTCGTGGCCCCCCCCGTGCTCGTCAATGCCGACGACGATCTGGTCGAACATCCGATGCCTCCTCGATGGCAGCTAATGGAGGTACCGTACGTCCCAGCGCGCAGGCGCCCATCGGGGACGACTTCGATTTCCGCGTGCGGGTTTCTACGGGCCGGCACCGCTGGCGACCCGGCCTCCCATGCGCCGGCCCTGGTCTAGCGTTTTCCTTGCTGTGCCCGCGGCGGGGGCGTCGCCGAGCCGGGGATGACCGCGCCGACAGGCGGGCGAACTACGGATGGAGCGCTCCTCCAGCGCGGGTTATTGTCGGTCGTGAGGTTGGCGCGCTCGACGAGGTGGCGCCTCCGCAGAGTAAGCAGACGAGTGCGTGGCTGGGTGCCGACGCCCGACCTTCGGCTTGTCAAGCAGAGCCTCTTCGGAGGACCGCATGATTCATCTAGCCCGAGTCCGCTATCTGACCGGCCGATTCATCGTGCCGGCAGCCGTTGTCTGGTCGACGGGGCACGTCGCCCCCGGCAATTCAGCGTCGCCGCGCCATTTCTTGCAGTTCGATAGGCCGGCGAGCAAGAGACGCTGCTGGCCGCGGTCCGTCGAGGACATCGGATCACCAGTCCAAACCGCGGCAGCTCGACCTGGGACGCCGTTGTGATGAGTCCCCGGAGCTCGGCGTCCCGCTCTTACCACTCACCGCCCTTGAGCTGCCCGCGGTGCGGATTGAGGGTCAGGCCAGGGATTCACTGGCTGGCGATCGAGCACTGCCCACGATGCCTGGCACATGCGCACATCGCGGTACCGCTGATCGCCTCACCGACCTCCGGTGAAGACCTGTACCGCCCGCGTCCGACCCTGCGCGCGGATCGGCGCGGCGGGCTGACCGTCGACCGGAGTCGATCGCGATGAACAGCCGGCTGAGCACGAATCCGCCGACTGTCAGAGGACCTTTGCGGCTGCTCCGACGGCACGCCGCTGGGGTGCGGCGTTTGCGGATCGCGGTGCTTGCGCCGCCGTGGATTGCCGTGCCGCCGGATGGTTACGGGGGCATCGAGGCGGTCGTCGATCTGCTCTGCCGGGGACTCGTCGTCCGTGGTCACGACGTGACGCTGTTCGCCGCCCCCGGCTCGCGCTCGACCGCCCATGTCCAGACGCTGCTCGACGCGCCTCACCCCGACATGATCGGGTTGGCGCTCTATGAATCAGACCATGTCGCTTGCGCCTGGGAGCAGGTCGACCAAGCCGCCGCGCAGGGTAATCCATTCGATCTCCTGCACGACCATTCCGGGTTCACCGCTCTGGCAATGGCCGACCGCGTCGGGGTGCCGGTCGTGCACACGATCCACGGTGCCTTCGACCGCGATACCTCGCGCTTCTACCGGCGACATGGCCACAAGGCGACGCTGGTCGCGATCAGCCGCTCGCAGGCCGCGGGCGCTCCAACGGGAGTGGCGATCCACGCCGTGGTCCCTAACCCGATCGCCGTCGAGCGCTGGCCGCTCGTCATGCAGAAGCAGGACTACGTGCTGTGGATCGGGCGGATGGCGCCGGTCAAGGGCGCCGACCGCGCGATCGAAGCTGCCGAGCTGGCGGGCGCCAGCCTGGTACTCGCCGGGCCGGTGCAACCGGGTCAGGAGCGATACTTCCGCGAGCAGATCGAGCCCCACATCGACGGCCGCCGAGTCCGGTACGTCGGCGAGGTGGCTGGAGCCGAAAAGCAGCAGCTCTACGCGAACGCCCGCGCGCTGCTGATGCCGGTCCGCTGGCCCGAGCCGTTCGGGATGGTGATGATCGAAGCACTGGCCTGCGGCACGCCGGTGATCGCCTTTCCCGAGGGCGCCGCGGCCGAGATCGTGATCGACGGAGAGAACGGAATGCTCGTCTCAGACGAGCACAAGATGGCACGCGCGATCGATCAAGTGGGGGCGATGGGGGCGATCGACCCCGCGCGCTGCCGCGCGAGCGCCGCCGAGCGCTACGACATCGCAGTCACTGCGACCGGCTACGAGCGGGTCTACCGCCACGCGGCCGGCGTCGAGCGCGCACCGGCGGCGCTCGCGCCCCACATCACCTCGAGTCCCCACGTTCACCCCCCACAGCGGAGCGCGCACCTATGACCTTCCGGGCTCAGCGAAAAAAACCCACCGGCCCGAGCCAGAGAGTACGTACGGCTCGGGTGCCACGCGGATGAGTGCCTCAGGCCACGTCGCGATGCCGACTCTCGCCGAGCCCGGCATGATCGAGGACCATGCCGGCAAACCCTGCAGGTACCTGACCGACGGCGTCAACCTGTACCGCTACGTGGGCACGATCCCCGGCTCGATGGGGCGCATGATCGGCCTTGAGAATTGCCACTC
>Ga0335076_10001063_pt1 | contig 26309 bp, 17 predicted proteins | sample Lox_Sample_25_FD_206717 | JGI IMG/M metagenome (GOLD analysis project Ga0335076, IMG submission 206717) | Soil microbial communities from Loxahatchee National Wildlife Refuge, Florida, United States - Lox_Sample_2.5 | ecosystem: Environmental > Terrestrial > Soil > Wetlands | place: USA... | reverse complement strand
CCGCCGCCTACGGCCTCGTCCAGCGCCACGCGGCCATGCTGTCGTTCACCGACGTCTTCCGCCTGATGGCGGTCCTCTTCGCGTCCCTCGTGCCCCTTCTCTTCCTCATGCGGTCCCCGCGCGCCGGGCGGCGGCCGGCCGGGATGCACTGAGCCACGGCCGCCGTCAGGACTAGAGAAGGGGCGGCCCTACGCAAGGGTCCCTCTCCGCGAGGCTGTCCAGCAACAAGGAGCACGAGGGCCACCGTCGCGAGCGAATCCGCAGCGCCATCGCACCCTCCTGAATGGGTCCGTCCGGACCCTGGCACCGGACCCGCGTTTGCCGGTAACCGGCTCACGGTGCGAGGCGTCATCGAGCGCCGACCTCGGCGCCCGGGTTTGCCCGCCAGGCGGATACTGGATTGGGTGGAGGGTTCGTGACTGTCAGCCAGGGCCGCAGGATCGTCTACAGTTGGGCTGGCGACGACGAGAGCTCACTAATCGTGGATAGCGCCTCTGGAATGGCCGGAATGTCCAGCACGGCGAGGCCGCGTCGTCGACGACGGAGGCGTCACATGCGGCGCGGAGCGGCCTTGGGGATCGTCGCGCTCCTCGGGGCGGCCTTCCCGGGCTGCCACGGCTCCTCCACGGAGCCCTCCGGATCCCCGACCGTTGGTCCCGTCGGCACGATCCAGGTTTCGGGAGCCCACTCCGTGCCCGCAGCGACCCGGTACGGGGAGAACTATTGGTGCTGGAGCAACTACGGCGCCTACGTGCAGGGGACGGAGAGCCTGGTGGCCGGCCTCCGGCTCGGCGTGCTTCGTGCCGGCGGCCACAACAACGACACGAACACCAGCAACGGCCTCGACCCCTTCGACGAAGGCCAGATCGACGCCTACGTGGCCTACTGCCGGAGCGTGGGGGCGGAGCCGATCCTGCAGGTGCCGCTCCTCCGGAACGCGAAGGGAGCGACCGCGACCCCGCGGGACGCGGCGGACATGGTCTCCTATTGCAACCGGACCCGGGGCTATGGCATCCGGTACTGGGAGGTCGGCAACGAGCCCGACCTGTACTCGGACCAGGGAGACGTGCCGGGCTACGGCGTGGAGCCGTTCTGCGACGAGTTCAACGCCTTCAGCGCCGCAATGAAACACGTGGACTCCGGGATCCAGATTCTCGGGCCGGAGCTCTCCTGGAAGTACTACCCCCAGTCCGGGGCCGACGACTGGCTCTCCCCCTTCCTCGCGAGGTGCCGCGGGAGCTTCGACGTCGTGGCCATCCACCGCTATCCCTTCGCGGCGAAAGACAGCACGATCGCGAACGCCATGAGCGACGTCACGGCCTTCACCTCGGTGGTCCGGGGGGTGCGGGCGCAGCTGGACGCGAGCGGTCTCGGCGCCGTGCCCCTGGCCGTCACGGAGGCGAACATCTCCTGGGACGGCGCCCCCGAGAACAGCACGCAGACCGCCTCGCCCCAGACCTTCTACGCCGGCCTCTGGGTCGCCGACACCCTCGGGGCCGCGATCCAGCAGGGGCTGTGGGCGATGTGCTACTGGAGCCTGTCCGAGAGCTGGACGCTAGGCTTCGTCGAGGCCACCACCCGCAAGCCCCGGCCGAGCTACTACGCCTTCCAGATGGTCGCCACCCACACCGGCGCGACCCTCCTCTCCGCCACGCCGCCCGCCGGGTTCTCCGTCTACGCCAGCCGGAGCGCCGCCAACGACGCGACCGCCCTCGTGGTGATCAACAAGAGCGGGACGGCGAGCCGCGAGGCGATCGTCCTCTCCGACCTGCCAAGCGCGCCCCCCGCCTCCCTCGCCTACGACTTCCCGGCCTACAGCCTCACCGTCCTCTCCATCCCGGACGACGGACGGACGATGCAGGTGTGGAGCTACACCAAGGCGATGGCGGACGTCGGCAGCCCTCCCCAGCAGCTGCAGTGACGGCCTCCTCGACGCCTCGCGCCTTCGTCTCCGGATCGCCCCGGCCTACTGCCCTCCCAACACCGAGCACGACGTCGGGGCCCGCCGCGGCCGGACCGGGCCCGCGCCGGAGCCCTTCTCGCCGCCGCCCACGTCACCGCGGTCTGTCTCGACGGAGCCCACAACCGCCCCTCGACGTGGCGCTCGCCGCGGAAGACCTGCGGCCCGCCTCCGCGCGCCCCTGAATGGCGACCGGTGCTACCGGGGCGGCTTCGAGGCTCCGGGCCCGATGGCGGCCTCGCCCCTCTCGCCGGTCTTGAGGCGCAGCGCGTCCCGGACGTCGAGGACGAAGACCTTACCCGCACCGGCGCGGGCCGAGCGGAGGCCGCGTTCGAACGCCCCGAGGATCGACTCGACCTCCTCGTCCCGGCAGACGATCTCGACGCGCAGCTTCCGCACGAGGTCCACCCCCGGGTGGTCGTGGTGCTCCGGGTGGGTGGGGTCGTGCTCCTGGCCGAACCCACGCGCCTCCGAGACGGAGAGGCCGTGGACGTGGGCCTCCTCGAGCGCGTCGACGAGGGCGTCCAGACGGTCGGGGGGCATGAACGCGAGGACGTACTTCATGTCAGTACTCCGGCTTCTCGGTCTCGAACGCCCCGTACAGCACGGGCAGCACGAAGAGTGTGAGCAGGGTGGCGGTCACGAGGCCGCCGATGATCACCACCGCGAAGGGCCTCTGGGTCTCCGCGCCCACCGCCGTCGAGAGAGCGGCGGGGAGGAGCCCGAGCTCGGCCATGAGGGCCGTCATCAGCACCGGGCGGAAGCGCGAGAGCGCGCCCTCTCGCACCGCCGCCTCGACCGGCTGGCCCTCCCGGTGCAGGTCCCGGATGCGCTGGACGAGGAGCACCCCGTTCATGACCGACACCCCGAGGAGGGCCACGAAGCCGACCATTGCCGAGACCGAGAGGGGCAGCCCGAGGAGCCCGATCGCCCAGACCCCTCCGACGGCGGCGAAGGGGACGTTCAGCAGGATGAGGGCCGCGAGCCGCGTGGAGTTGAAGGCCGCGAACAGCAGGAAGAAGACCCCCAGAAGGGTCAGCGGGACGATGACCATCAGCCGGCGCTCGGCCCGCTGCTGGTTCTCGAACGCCCCGGACCACTCGAGCCGGTAGCCGGGCGGGAGCTTCACCGCCGCCCGCACCCGGCTCGCTCCGTCGCGCACGAGGGAGCCGAGGTCGCGCCCGCGGACGGAGAGCTTCACCGCGATGCGCCGCGCGTTCTCCTCGCGGTAGATGCGGGCGAAGCCGGGCTTGACCGCGATGTCGGCGAGCGAGCCGAGGGTGAGCTTCTCGCCCCCCGGACCGAGCACGGGAAGCCGCCGGAGAGCCTCCACGCTGGACACGGACTCGGGGCGCATCTTCACCGCGAGGTCGAACGTCCGCTCCCCCTCGAGGACGCGCGTCGCCACGCTCCCGCCGAGAGCGGTCTCGACGACGTCCTCGACGTCGCTCACCGAGAGGCCGACCCGCGAGAGGGCGCCGCGGTCGACCTCGATCTGGATCTGGGGCTGGCCGGCGAGGCGTTCCGGGATGACGTCGGCCGCCCCGGGGACGTCGCGCACGACGGCGGCCACGCGGTCCGCCAGGCGCTGCAGCTCGTTCGGGTCCTCGCCGAAGATCTTGATCACCAGCTCGCCCTTCACCCCCGAGACCGCCTCGTTGACGTTGTCCTCGATGTACTGGCTGAAGCTCGCGTCGATGCCCGGAATGGCCTCCAGCCGGTCGCTCATCGCCTTCACCAGGTCCTCGCGGTTCCGCGCCGTCCGCCACTCCTCCCGCGGCCGGAGGTCCGCGTAGAACTCGGCGGTGTCGAAGCCGTTCACGTCGAGGCCGTCGTCGGGACGCCCCAGCTGGGACACGACCGTCGTCACCTCGGGGAAGCCCCGGAGGATCGAGCGCACGCGGCGGACGACCGCCGTGGCCTCGCTGGGGCCGATCGAGCCGGGGAGCGTCACCCGCACCCACAAGGCGCCCTCGTCGAGCTTGGGCAGGAACTCCGAGCCGAGGAAGGGCACCGCCGCCGCGGTGAGGAGGAGGAGCACGAGAGCCCCCCCGACCACCGCCTTGCGGCGGGCGAGCGCGCCCTCGAGGAGAGGCCGGTACCAGCCGAGCAGCCGGTGCACGAGCGCGGACTCGCCACCCCCCTTCAGCCCGCGGAGGATGAAGCTGGCCAGGACCGGGACGACGGTGAGGGCGAGCAGGGTCCCCGCGAGCAGGGTGAAGGTCAGGGTGAGGGCCACCGGGCGGAAGATGCGGCCCTCCACCCGCTGCAGGGTGAAGAGGGGGACGAAGGCGGTGACGATGATCGCGGTCGAGAAGAGCTGGGGCGTCCCCACCTCGGCCGTTCCCTGGGCGATGAGGGCGTAGAGCGAGCGCACGCGGCCCTGCCTCTCCTCGAGCAGCCGCAGGACGTTCTCGATCACGAAGACCGCCGGGTCGACGATGATTCCGAAGTCCACCGCGCCCATCGAGATGAGGTTCGCGGGCACGCCGCGAGCGTCGAGGAGGATGAAGGCGCCCAGGAGGGACAGCGGGATGACGAGAGCCACCGCCGCCGCCGAGCCAACGTTGGCGAAACCCAGGAAGGCCACGAGGACGACCAGGACGAGGAAGATCCCTTCGCCCATGTTGTGCAGCACGGTGTGGAGGGTGCGGTGGATGAGGTCGGTCCGGTCGTAGTGGGTGACGATCCTCACCCCGGGCGGCAGGTCGGAGGCGTTGATCTCGGCCACCTTCGTCCGCACGCGCTTCAGGACCTCGAGGGCGTTCTCGCCCTTGCGGAGGAGGACGATCCCCTGCACGACGTCGTCGCTCTCGTTCTTGCCCACGAAGCCGAGGCGGACCTGGGCCCCCACCGTCACCGTGGCGAGGTCCCGGATGTGGATGGGGGTGCCGTTCTTCACCGCCACCGAGATGTCGCCGATGTCCCTCTCGTCCCGGACGAGACCCAGGCCGCGCACGATGTACATCTCGGGCCCGTGCTCGATGTAGGACCCGCCCGCGTTCCGGTTGCCGCTCGCGAGAGCGTCGAACACCTGTCGCAGCGAGACCCCGTAGGACTTCATCTCGAGAGGGTCGACGAGCACCTGGTACTGCTTCGTCGGGCCGCCGAATCCCGCCACGTCCACGATGCCCGAGACCTGCCGGAGCTTGCGCTCGACCACCCAGTCCTCGAGCGCCCGGAGCTCGAGGGCCGAGAAGCCCGGCGGGCCCACGAGCGTGTAGCGGAAGATCTCGCCCACCGGTGTCGTGTCCGGGGAGAGCGAGGCGCTCGCCCCCGCGGGGAGGCTCACGTCCTGGAGGCGCTCGAACGTCTGCTGCCGGACGTAGACGCGGTCGGCGTCGTCCTCGAAGACGATCGTCACCACCGACAGGCCGAAGATGGAGATGGAGCGCATGGAGGCCCGGCGGGGGATGCCGTTCATCTGGTTCTCGACCGGGATCGTGACCAGCCGTTCCACCTCCTCCGCGGCGTGGCCGGGGAAGAGGGTGATGACCTGGACCTGGACGTTGGTGACGTCCGGGTAGGCCTCGACGGGCAGGCGCCGGAACGAGACGAGGCCCGCCCCCACGAAGACGCCGAGCAGGGCGAGGACGATCACCCGCTGGCGGAGGCAGAAGGTGACGAGCGCTCTCATTGGCCCCTGGCTTCCGCCCACGCCGACTCGAGCAGCAGCTCGCCCTCGACCACGATGCGGGCCCCGTCCCCGAGCCCGGAGACGACCGGCAGCGTGCCCTCGAGCTCGGGGCCGACCTCCACCGCGGTCCGGCGGTAGCGCGACCGGCCCTCCTCGACGTAGACGAAGCGCCGGTCCCCCTCCTGGAGCACCGCCCGCGCGGGCACGAGGAGCCGTCGAGCCTCCTCGCGCTTGGCGACCTGGACCTGGACGTACATCTCAGCCTTGAGGACCGCGTCGGGGTTCCTCACCTTGCCCCGCGCCCGGACGGTCCGGGTGGCGGGGTCGAGGCCCGCCCCGAGCGTGTCGAGGATCCCGTCGAACGTCCGCCCGGGGAAAGCGGGGCTCCGCACCACGAGGGAGGCTCCGGGACGGACGTCCGGCAGGTCGCGCTCCGTCACGTCGAGGAGGACCCAGAGGCGGTGCGGGTCCGAGATGACGAAGAGCGGGGTCGGCGAGTCGGGGCGCACCTCCTGCCCGGGGTTGAGGTTGCGCTCCACGGCCACTCCCGTGACCGGGCTGCGCAGCGGGAGGTCCTGGTCCACCCGCCCCGGGCGATCGGCCACCCCGCTCCACAGCTCCACCCGGCGCCGCGTGCGCTCGGCCTCCGCCCGGGCCCGCTCGAGGTCGGCCTCCGCCTGGTCCCGGTCCTTGCGCGAGGCCCCGCCCCGCTCGAAGACCTGCGACACGCGCTCGAAGGTCCGCTGGGCGGCGCGAAGGTCGGCGTCTGCCCGCGCGGCGTCGGACTGGGCCTGGCCGAAGTCGGGCGAGCTGAGCGCCGCGAGGAGCTGTCCCTTCTCGACCGGCGAGCCGAAGTCGCACGCGATCCGGGCCACCCGCCCGGCCACGGGGGAGAAGACGCGCACGGTCGCGTCCTCGTCCCAGACGAGCCGGCCGGTCACATCGACGTGGTCGTCGGTGGCCCGGGACACCGCGGCCACCCGGACGGTCGCCGATTCCGCGGCGGGGTCGTCGAACACCACCGTGTCGCCGTCCACCCGGACGGCCGGCTTCGCGGGGGGGGCGGCCCCGCCGGAGCAGCCGCCGAGCGCCAGCACGGCCAGGGACACGGCCGCCAGGGCGCCGGCCGGCGCGGGATGTCGTCTCATGGCAGCGTCTCTCCGCGGGCGGCCGCCACGTCGGCGGCCGCGGACAGGGCCTCGCTCTGGCTGGCCAGGGCGGCGAGGCGGACGTCGTTCAAGCTGCGCTCCGCCTCCAGCAGCTCGAGGAGCGAGGCCGACCCCTTCTCGTAGGCGAAGGCGACCGTCTCCCGGACGGAGGCCGCGCGCGGGAGCAGGTCGTCGTGGAGCAGCCGGCGCCGTTCGAGGGCGGCGCCGAGGGCCGCCCGGGCCGCGGCGAGGTCGGCCTGGGCCTGGGCGCGCGCGCGACGGGCCTCGCGCTCGGCCTGCTCGCGGGCCGCCTCTGCGGCCGCGGTCGCGCCCCGGTAGCGGTTGAAGAGCGGCACCGGCACCGCGACGCCGACACCGAGCATGTTCGGGTTGCCGGGCCGGTCGCTCTCGTACTGCACGAGGAGCGTCGGGTCGGGGACCCGCTGCGCGCGCTGCAGGTCGACCTGGGCCCTGGCCTGGTCCGCCGCCGCGCGCGCCGCGCGCACGTCGCCGCGCGCGTCGAGCGCCGTCACGTCGCCCTGCGGCCCCGGCGCCGCGGCCGCGGCCATCACGAGCCGGGAGAGCGACTCGAGGTCGTCGGCGAGCCGGACTTCGCCGCCGGGGGCGGGCTCGCCGAGGAGCATCTGCAGGGCGAGGCGCGCCTGCACGGCCGCGGCCTGGGCGGAGCGGGCGTCGGCCGCGAAGCGGCCGGCCGCCACCCGCGTCTGGTCCCGCTCCGCGGCCGAGATCTCGCCCGCCTCGAACCGCACGTCGGCGATCCCGGCCGCCCGGGCCAGGGACTCCGCGGAGTCGTGGCTCACGCGCGCCGTCTGCTCGGCGGCGAGCGCGGCCACGTAGGCTTTCACGACGGCCGCGTCGAGCACGGCCCGGGTCTGATAGAGCCGGCCCTCGGCCGCGGCGAGCCCCGCCTCGGCGACCCGGACCCGGCTCGAGCGCTTGCCGCCCAGCTCGACGAGCTGGCTCGTCCCGACGATGGTGTCGCTCGTCGAGCCCCCGTCCTGGGGCGGCGTGAGGTTGATCTTCGCCGCGTTGAACGAGACCTGCGGGTTGGGCAGGGCGTGAGCCTGGACCCGCTGGCCCTCGGCCTGGGTGACGTCCGACCGGGCGGACAGGAGAGCCCAGCCCCGATCGGCGGCGAGGCGGCGCGCCTCGGCGAGGGTCAGGTCTGGGGCCGGCTCCTGGGCGCTCGTCGGCGCGGAGAACGTCCCGAGCGCGAGGCCGGCGCCCAACGCGCACACCCCCACCACCCGCGCCACCTCACGTTCCATCTTCCCTCCCGCTGTTGGCGGCCGGCCGCCCGGGGCAGGACGCCCCGGCCCGCGTGACGGTCTTCCCGCCGATCGCAGCCCCAAGGCCGCCGGTCGTTGCGACCGTCATCCAGACTAACCCGAGCCGGCGTCGGCGTCACCACGCGCACGCCTCGTGCCGGCGCGCCGCGAAGACCGGGATCGAAACCGTGTCCGCGGCGGCCGCAGCCGAGCGCGAAGAGCAGTGCGGAGCCCGGCACGGAGCGTGTACACTCCGGGCCGGACGGCCGGGCCGCCTCGGCTCGACCCTCTGTCCCATGGAGGAGAACGTGAGAAGACTGCTCGCACCCCTCGCCGGGCTCGCGCTCGGCATCCTGATCGCCTCGCCCGCGCTCGCGGACCCACCGGCGGCCCAGGCGAAGCCGGCGAAGACCACGGCCCAGCCCGCCAAGGCGGCCGAGGACCTGGTGGACCTCAACTCGGCCACCGCGGCGCAGCTCGCGGCGCTGCCCGGGATCGGCGACGCCTACGCCAAGAAGATCATCGACGGCCGGCCGTACAAGCGGAAGGACGAGCTCGTCAAGAGGAAGATCGTCCCCGAGTCCGTGTACAAGAAGTTCGAGGACAAGGTCATCGCCAAGCAGAAGTAGCAGCAAAGGCGCTTCGTCCGGAGGGCGGGGCGGCGCCGGCCGCCCCGCCCCTCGCCGCGGGCGCGCCGCGCGCGGGAGAGGTGGGCATGGAGTCGCTCCTCGTCCAGTACGGGTACGCGCTCCTCTTCCTCGGGGTGGCCTTCGAGGGTGAGGCCGTGCTCCTGGCCGCCGCCCTCCTCGCCCAGCGAGGGCTCTTCCACCTCCCCGTCGTGATCGCGGTAGCGGTGGCCGCCAACACTGTCGCCGACCAGGTCTACTACCAGCTCGCCCGCCTCCGGGGCCGGCGCTGGCTGGAGTGGCGCTTCGGCACCCACCCCCGCTACAGGCAGCTCCTCGACCTCGTCGGTCGGCGAGGCGGCCTCCTCCTCGTGGCGAGCCGCTTCGCCTACGGTTTCCGCATCGCCATTCCCGCCGCGTGCGGCGCCCTCGGCATGGGCATGCTGGCCTTCACCCTGCTCGACCTCCTGGCCGGGCTCGTCTGGGCGCTGCCGATGGCGGCGCTCGGATTCTTCGCCGGCGGGGCTCTCGGCCCGCTCCTCGAGGGCGTGCGGCGGTACGAGGAAGGGATCGCCCTCCTCCTCGTCATCGCCGTCGCCGCCTTCCTCGGCTTCCGGCACGTCCGGCGCACGGTCCGCTGGCGCGACCTTCACTGGAGCGACCTGCACGCTCTCGTGCCGTTCGTGGTCGGCCTCGTCGGGGTCCTGAACGTCCTCTCCGCCATCGTGCCCCGGGAGCCGACGGTGATGCGCACGGTGCAGCAGTGGCTGCCCCTCGGGGTGACCCAGCGCAGCCGCGCCCTCATGCTCTTCGCCGGGATCGCCCTCCTCCAGATCACCCGCAACCTCGGCCGGAGGAAGGCCGTCGCCTGGTGGGTCGCCGTCGGCGCTCTCGCGGTCTCGCTCCTCTCTCACCTGGGGCGGGCCTTCGACCTGCACCACTCCCTGGTCGCCGCGCTCCTCCTCTCCTATCTCGTCGTCTTCCGCCGGCGATTCTCGGCCCGCAGCGACCCCGGCTCCCTGCGCCAGGCGCTGGTGATGGCCCCCGTGCTCGCGGCGGCGGTCTGGGCCTTCGGAGTGGTGGGGCTCTCCGACCTCCGCGACGAGTTCGTGTGGCACGACGGGAACAGCCCGGTCGTGGAGTCGGTTCGGTCCGGGCTGATGATCGTCGACCCCGCGATCGAGCCCGGGACGGAGCACGCCGCCCGCTTCCTGGGCGCGCTGCAGATCGCGGGCTGGGCTTCGCGCTTCTACCTCCTCGTCCTCGTGCTCCGGCCCGTGATCCTGCGCCGGCGGCAGGAGGCCCCGCCCGACGCCATCTCCCGGGTGGTGAGGGAGCACGGCCGCCGCTCCCTCTCCGCGTTCGCGGCCCAGGACGACAAGCACCACCTGCTGGTCGCGGGGGGGCGGGGGCTCGTCGCCTACGCCGTGCGCGGGCACGTGGCGTTCGCCGCCGGGGACCCGCTGTGCGCGGAAGGCGACCTCGAGGAGGGGACCCGGGAGTGGCTCCGGCACTGCCTCCAGAACGGCTGGACCCCCTGCATCTACGAGGCGCCCGAGGAGTCGCTCTCCGTCTACCATCGCCTCGGCCTGCGCTCCCTCAAGATGGCCGAGGAGGCGATCGTCGACCTCGCCTCGTTCAGCCTCGCCGGCGGGAAGCGGGCGGCCCTGCGCTCGATGGTGCACAAGGTGACGCGCATGGGCCTCGTCGTGCGCGGCTACGACCGTGCCCGGTGCCCGGAGCCGGCGGTCGACGAGGCCCTCGAGGAGATCTCCGAGGAGTGGCTGGCCGAGAAGCGGCTCGGGGAGATGGGCTTCAGCCTCGGCCGCTTCGCGCTGGAGGACCTCGTCGGCCAGTCCGTCTTCATCTGCCTGGAGGGCGAACGGGTCGTGGCCTTCACCACCTGGCGCCCGTACCGCGCGGGCCGGGCCGCGCTCCTCGACCTCATGCGCAAGAGGAGGGACGCCCCTTCGGGCACCATGGACCTGGTCATCGCCCGCGCGCTCGAGGACCTCGGCCAGTCGGGCGTCGAGGAGGCGAGCCTCGCGAACGCGCCGCTCGCGAACGTGGGCGAGCCGAGAGGCGGGATCGAAAGGGGCGTCGCGCTTCTCTTCGAGAACCTGAACGCGTTCTACGGCTACAAGAACCTCTTCCAGTTCAAGAAGAAGTTCGCTCCCCGCTGGGAAGGCCGGTACCTCGTCCACCCGGGCGGCGCCGACCTTCCGCGCGTCGCCTACGCCCTCGCCAGCATCCACGGGGCGGGCGGTCTCTGGAGGCTCCTCCTGGGCCGATGAGCCGCCCGCCGCCCGGCCGACTGCGCGCGGCCGTTCTGTGAGACGATGGAACGTGGTGGCGGCGGAGCGCAGCCGCCCCCGCGGCGCCGGAGTTCGAGCCCATCGCCGGCCCCGCGCCCCCCAGGACGATTGCCGCTCGTGGAGCCCGCACGGCGCGAGGCTCGCGTGCGGCGAGGAGGATCGGGTGGAGAAGAGAGGATGGACGGGAGCGGCCTCGGCGGCCGTGCTCGTCCTGGCCGGAGCCCTCGACGCGGCGGCCGGCGAGCCCGTTCCTCGGGCCGAGAGCTTCTCCCTTCGTGGCGTCGAGCAGACGCTGCACCTCTACGGGGAGAGCGGCGGACGGCCGGCGCTCGTGACCAGCGGCGACGGCGGCTGGGTGCACCTGGGGCCGGTCGTGGCCGCCTTCCTCGCCTCCCAGGGCTACTCCGTGGTCGGCTTCGACGCGAAGGCCTACCTCTCGGGCTTCACGTCGAAGAGCGGCGCGCTCGACGTCTCCCAGGTTCCCCGCGACTACGAGGCCCTCGTCGGGTACGCGGCGAGGCGAGGGGCCGGGAAGCCGCTCCTGGTCGGCGTCTCCGTCGGGGCGGGCCTGTCGGTGCTCGCCGCCACGTCGGCGGCGCTCCAGCCCCGCATCGCCGGCGTCGTGGCCCTGGGTCTGCCCGACCGGAACGAGCTGGGCTGGCACCTGCGGGACTCGATCATCTACATCACCAAGAGGACGCCGAACGAGCCGACCTTCAGCGCTCGCGAGATCGTGGGCCGCGTCTCGCCCGTGCCCCTCGCCGCCCTCCACTCGGCCCACGACGAGTTCGTGCCGCTGCCGGAGGTCCAGGCCATCCTGGCCGACGCCCGGCAGCCCAAGCAGCTCTGGGTCATCGACGCCGCGAACCACCGCTTCAGCGACAACCAGCCCGAGCTCGAGCGCCGCCTGCTGGAGGCGATCGCCTGGATCGGGGCGAAGGGGGCCCCGTCGCTCTGAGCGACGCCGCCCTCCGCCGGCGGGCCGCCGTGGTCCGGCCCGGATGGACGAGGATCCTGCGATGAACCTGAGGACGGTCCGGACCCTGGCGTGCGGCGCGGGGATCGCCCTGGCGGCGGCCCGAGCCACGGCCCGGAGCGCGTCCCCGCCCGCGGCGCCGCCCCCGGCGCCGGGCGAGGAGGCGTTCTCCTTCTCTCCCTTCGGCACGGTGCACGTGTACGCGCCGGCGACGCCGCCTTCGCAGGTCGTGCTCTTCGTGTCCGGCGACGGCGGATGGAACCTCGGCGTCATCCCGATGGCGCGCCGCCTGCGGGCCGAGGGGGCGCTCGTCGTGGGGATCGACATCCGAACGTTCCTGGCCAGCCTCGAGCGCTCGGGGGCCTGCGCTTTCCCGGCCGGCAGCCTCGAGGAGCTGTCGCGCGCGGTCCAGCTGCGGCATCGGCTGCCCGAGTATCGCCCGCCGATCCTCGTCGGTTACTCGTCCGGCGCGTCCCTCGTGTACGCCGTGCTCGCTCAGGCCCCGCCCGAGGCGTTCCGCGGCGCGATCAGCCTGGGCTTCTGCCCGGAGGTGTCGCTGCGCAAGCCGCTCTGCCGCGGTCGCGGCCTCGTCTCCCGGCCCAAGGCCAAGGGCACGGGGGCGACGTTCGACCCGTTCCCGAAGATGGGCGTGCCGTGGACGGTCCTCCACGGCGAGATCGACCAGGTGTGCGCTCCGGCGGCGGCCGCCCGCTTCGTCGGCCAGGTCGACTCCGGCCGCCTCGTGTCGCTGCCGAAGGTCGGCCACGGCTTCTCCGTGACGCCGCGCTGGGAGCCGCAGTACGTCGATGCCTACCGGAGGATCGCCGCGGAGACCCCCACGCCGCCGTCTCCGGCGGCGGTCGCCGCGCCGGGGGCCGACGAGTTGCGCGACCTCGGCCTCGTCGAGGTGCCGCCGACGGGGAGCGGCAGCGACCTGATGGCGGTGATGGTCACCGGCGACGGCGGCTGGGCCGAGATCGACAAGCGCGTCGCCGCGCGCCTGGCCGCCGACGGGATCCCGGTCGTGGGCTGGAGCAGCCTGAAGTACTACTGGTCGCCGCGGACCCCCGACGGCGCAGCCCGCGACCTCGCCCGCGTGCTCGAGCACTACGAGCAGGCCTGGGGCAAGCGCCGCGTCGTCCTCGTCGGCTACTCCTTCGGGGCCGACGTGCTGCCCTTCCTCGTCAGCCGGCTGTCTCCGGAGCTGCGCTCCCGCGTCGCCCTCGTCTCGCTCCTCGGGCTCACCGAGCAGGCCTCCTTCGAGTTCCACTTCGCGGGCTGGCTCGGGGTCGAGACCGGCCGCCACCCGACCGCGCCCGAGGTGGCGCGGCTCGGGACGACCCCTGTGCTGTGCCTCCACGGGGAGGACGAGGCCGACTCCCCGTGCCGCCGGCTGCCGGGGGCCGCGGCTCACGCGGTCGCCCTGCCCGGCGGCCACCACTTCGGCGGGGACTACGAGCGGATCGCGGAGGCGATCCTCGCCGAGCTCGCCACCCGGAACAGGAGCGCGACCGACCGGTAGGGGAACTCGAGGACGCCGCCGCGGGCGTGGGCGTCGAAGAGCGCGCGCAGGGCGGCGTCGAAGCCCGCGCGGTCGGTCACACCCCGGAAGACGTACGAGCTCGACCACGCGCGGCCATGGAGCCCCTCGAAGTCGAAGAGCTGGACGTTGGGCGCCTCGATCTCGAGGGGATCGAGGACCCGAGGGTGGGCCCGGAGCTGGACGAGGCTCTCTTCCCAGCTCTCGAGGACGGAGTACTCGCGGCTGAAGGCCCGCAGGACCTCGTGGTACGCGGTCAGGAACGGGCTCTCCCCGCGCAGGTTCCAGATCGCCGCCACGCGGCGGCCGGGCTCGAGGATGCGGTGGAACTCCGCGAGGGCCGCGCCCGCGTCGAACCAGTGGAAGGACTGGGCCGCGGTGACCAGGGCGACGCTCGCGTCCTCGAGGCCGGTGGCCGCGGCCTCGCCGCGGCGGTAGTCGGCCGACGCGTCGGCCGCGCGCGCCTCCGCCAGCATGTCCTCGTTGGGGTCGACGCCCACGACCTCGAGCCCGCGCGCGGCGAGGAGGCGGCTCAGGATCCCGGTCCCGCAGCCCACGTCGGCGACGCGATCGCCCGGGCGGACGCCCGCCTCGGCGAGGACCCTGTCGACGAGCGCGTCCGGATAGGACGGCCGATAGCGGGCGTAGCCGGACGCCGCTCCGGCGAATCGCTCCCGCGGGTCGACGGTCTCCACCCCTCGATGCTAACCGGTCCGGCGAACCGCCGCCTCCCGCCGACACCGAGGTCGCGACTTCGGCGGAGCCGGCCCACGGGACGACGCATGTCGTGAGAGACTGGCCCTCTCGGAACGAGGTGCCGATGCTCGCGCTCCTTCTCCTGTTGCTGGCCGCAGCCCCTCCCGTGGCTCCGGCCGAGACCTCGACGGTGACCGTGCTGGCCACGACCGACAGCCACGGCCACCTCTACCCCTACGACTACTTCACGAAGGAGAAGGCCGCCCGGGGTCTCGCCGCGGCGTCGACGCTCGTCGAGGAGGTGAGGCGGGAGACGCCGAACGTCCTCCTCGTCGACTGCGGGGACACCATCCAGGGATCGCCGCTGGAGAGCGTCCACCAGGCCGCGGTGCGCGACGGCGGGTCCGCCGAGCCGGACCCGATGATGCTCGCCATGAACGCCATGCGCTACGACGCGATGGTCGTCGGCAACCACGAGTTCAACTTCGGCCTCAAGAACCTCGCTGCGGCGCGACAGGCCGCGCGCTTCCCGTGGCTCTCGGCGAACACCCGGACGGACGGGACGCTCGCGCCCTTCGCCCCGTACCTGGTGAAGGTCGTCGGCGGGGTGAAGGTCGCGGTCGTCGGCGTCACCACCGCGGCCGTCCCCCAGTGGGAGAAGCCGGAGCAGATCCGGGGGCTGGCGTGGCTCGACCCCGTGGAGGGCGTCCGGCGGGCGCTCGCCGCGCTCGCGCGCGAGGAACCGGACGTCGTCCTCGTGGCCGCCCACAGCGGGCTCGACCGCGACCCGGAGACGGACGAGAAGCGACCCGGCGAGATGCCGGGGGAGAACAGCGTCACCTCCATCGCCGAGCAGCTCCCGCAGGTCGCCGCCGTCCTCTACGGACACACGCACCGGCGCGAGCCGGGCCGCCGCGTCGGAAACGTGCTCCTCGTGCAGCCCCGCCCGTGGGGCCAGGAGGTGGCGCGGCTCGACCTGACGCTGACCCGGGAGCCGGGGGGGCGGTTCTCCCTCGTCCGCTCCGAGAGCCGGCTCCTCGCCGTGAAGCCCGACACGCCGGCCGACCCGCGGATCCTCGAGATCGCGCGGCCGTATCACGAGGCCGCCGAGCGCTACCTCGACCGGCCGGTCTCCGAGTCCGCCGTCGAGCTCTCCGGGGCGCGCGGGCGGTTCGAGGACACGGCCCTCGTCGACGCGATCCAGGAGGTGCAGCTCGCTTACGCGAAGGCCGATGTCAGCTTCGCGTCGCTCTTCCGTCCGCAGGCCCGCGTGGCCCGCGGCGGGGTCACGGTGCGGGAGCTGGCGAGCCTCTACGTCTACGACAACGAGCTCTATGCGGTCGAGGGGGACGGCCGCATGGTCCGCGAGGCCCTCGAGAACGCGGCTCGGTACTTCAGGACCTGTCCCGAGCCGACGTGCGCCCGGGGGCCGCTCGTCGACCGCGCCGTCGCCGGCTACAACTACGACATGGCGCAGGGGGTGGAGTACGAGATCGATCTCACCCGGCCCGCGGGCGACCGGGTGAGGAACCTGCGCTATCACGGCGCCCCCCTCCGCGACGACCAGCCCCTCCGGATCGCGATCAACAACTACCGGGCGGCCGGCTCGGCCGGCTACACGATGTTCCGCGGGGCGAGGATCGTCTGGCGCAGCGGGCGCGAGATCCGGGACCTGATGGCGGAGTACTTCACCGGGCGCAGGCTGCCCCAGAAGGCGGACGGCAACTGGAGGCTCGTCCCTCCGCGGGCGGTCGAGACGCTCGTGCTCGAGGAGACCCCGGCGCACTGATCGCCGGTCCTCCGCCGCGTCGCGTGCTCCGCCCGACGTCCACGTCGCTGGACGGATCGTCCCGTCCCTCCGCTCTTCTTTTCCTCACGCCCGGCCGCAAGGGGCTCGGCGCGGGCGCCTTGCCCCCTCATCCGACGTTCGCCCGCATCTCCTCCCAATTCACGCAACCAGGAGGGGCCGTGCCGCGTCTCCATCCTCAGAACACCAGAGGTCATGAGGTTGGACGGCCGGCTCCGGGGGCCGGCCGGGGGCAGGAAAGGGGGACGCGTGTCGACACTGTCGGCCGTCGCCGTCGTGGCTCTGGCCTCGCTCGCCACCTCCGCCACCGCCGCGGACGAGGCTCCTCTCCTCGACATCGAAGGGGTCGTCGGCCCCCACGTCCTCGCTCCTCCGCCCGCAGCGCCGGCCGCGGCGTCCCCCTCCCTGCACCTCGTCTGGGTGGATCCTTCCGGCGCTGCCGCCGCAGTGGAGGCGGTGGCCCGGGGCGAGTCGGTTGCCCTCTTCCGGAAGATGGGGGCTCCCGTGACGTGGCGCCGCGGGCGTGCGAACGAGATGGCACGCCCCGAGGAGGTTCGGGTCATCCTCCTCGACCGCGCCGCCGAGCGCGAGCCGGGCACGCCCGTCCTCGGAGCCACCCCCGCGCGCTTCGAGGCCGACCCGTTCGTCTGGGTGCACGTGCCGAGCGTCTCTGCGGCGCTGGGCCTGCCACCGCGCGGTACGTCTTTCGGGCTGGACTTCCCCGCGTCGCGGGCCCTCGGCATCGCGCTCGGCCGGGTCATCGCCCACGAGATCGTGCACGCGTTCGTCCCCTGGGTTCCCCACGGAACCGGCCTCATGTCCCCGTCCCTCAATCGGAGTCAGCTGACGGCGGCCTCGATGGCTTTCGACCCGTCGGTCGCGGCTGCACTCCAGGCCGCCCTGCGGGGCGAAGCCCCCCTGCCGCGTCCCGACGCCGGCACTCACCCCGCGGCCGTGGCGAAGGAGGTCGATCGATGAGCACCCCTGTCGAGACCGTGACCGGCGTTCCCGTCGGTCCGCCGTCTTGGACGCCGTCCCCCGTTCGGGCCGACCGGGGGGTAGGGGCGCCCACCGAAGGACAGAGACCGCTGCTCCGGCCCCGCGCCCCGATCGAGCGCACCCTCGAGGTCCTGCGCGGGCCCTTTCGTCCCTTGATCCTCTGGGCCCTCTTCTGGGGGGCGAGACCCTTCTCGGAGCTGATGCGCCACGTGCCGGAGGTGACGAAGAAGGCCCTCCGCCGGGAGCTCGCCGACATGGAGAGGCTGGGGCTCGTGCGTCGGGAGGTCCGGGAAGGATCGAACCGGCGGGCGGAGTACTCGCTCAGCCCTCTGGGTGAGACGCTGCGCCCCGTGGTGGGAGCGATGTACGAGTGGGGGCTCCTCTGCCTTCAGCCGCGCCGGAGCCAGGAGCGGATCCGGGCGAGGTCCGGCGCGTAGAGGGCGGGGGGCGCGTCGGCCAGGAACTGCTCCAGGCGCGGCCGGGCCTCGGCCTTGCGCCCGCCCCGCCAGAGCAGGGTGCCGAGGTTGAAGAGGGTGTCGGGATCGTGGGGGTTCTCCGCGAGCGCCCGCTCCCACAGGCGCACCGCCTCCTCGGTCTTCCCTCCCTCGGCGGCCAGCAGCCCGAGCGAGTTCCAGGCCCGGGCGAGGCCCGGCTCGAGAACGAGCGCGGCTTCGAACGCCGCCCGCGCCGGCTCCCTCTCCCCGAAGACGAGGTGCACGGCGCCGAGGTTGTAGGCCGCGAGCGCGCTCCTCGGCTGGGCCTCGCGGGCGCGCCCGAGGGCGGCGACGGCCGCGTCCCGCCGGCCCGCGTGCGCCAGCGCCGCCCCCCAGGTCATGAGCACGTCGAGGTCGGGCTCTGGGACCCGCGCGTAGGGATCGAGGATCAGGACGGCTTCGCGAGGCCGGCCGAGCTCGTCGAGCGCCCGCCCCAGCTCCGCCGCCGCCTCTGCGCTCCCCGGGTCGGCCGCGAGAGCCCTCCGGCCGGCCTCGACCGCTCCGGCGAGATCCCCCGCTCGTCGCCGAAGGACCGCGAGGTGCCGGAGCGCCAGAGGCACGCCCGGCCTGTCCCGGACGAGCTGCTCGCACCGCGCGAGCGCCCCCGGAGCGTCTCCCGACTCGTACCGCTCGAGCACCTGCTGGAGGCCCACCTCGAACGCCAAGTTGCGCTTGGGATCGTCCTCCGTGCCGTAGTGCGTGGCGAGCGCCCGCGTCGCGCCCACGTAGCCGAGACTCGTGAGGCGCTCCTGCACGGCCGGGTCCTCCGCGATCCGGTCGGCGCCCCGGTCGGTCTCGCGGAGACGGCCGAGGAGCGAGCGCATCTCGCCGAGGGGCACGGGGCGGAGGGACACGAGGTTCATCGTCTCGCGGGGGTCGCCGCCGAGGTCGTAGAGCTCCGGCAGCGGGAGGTCCACGTACTTGAGCCGGTCGCGCACGACGCCGTGGACGGGCGCCCACCCGCGGGTGAGGGCGGGAGTGAGGGCCTCGAAGTAGCTCGGGGGGACGCTCCCCGAGGCTCGTCCCTCTGCCGTGGCGAGAAGGCTCCGACCGGGCAGGCCGGCCGGGACGGGCAGCGAGAGCGCGTCGAAGATGGTCGGGAGGATGTCGACGTGACGCACGCCCTCCGTCACGACCCGCGGCCGGAGGAGCCGCGGAGCGTAGACGACGAGCGGGACCCGCAGCGTCGACTCGTACGCGAAGAGGCCGTGCGTCGCCTCGCCGTGCTCGCCGAGACCCTCGCCGTGGTCGGCGGTGAGGACGACGAGCGTGCGGGCCGAGTCGCCGCGGGAGAGGAGCGGGTCGAGGAGGGGGCCGAGGGCCGTGTCCGCGGCCGTGACCTCGCCGTCGTAGGCGGTCGGCACGCGCCCGCGCCACTCGAAGGGCGGCGCGTAGGGCGCGTGCGGCTCGTAGAGGTGGACCCAGCAGAACCGGGGCCCCGGCGTGGCGTCGAGCCAGGCCCTCGCCGCGGCCACCGTCCGCGGGCCCGGCCGCTCCTGCATGCGGAAGTCCGGGGTCGTCTCGGCGTCGCCCAGGCGGTCGTCGTAGACGTCGAACCCGGCGTCGAGGCCGAAGCGGGCGTCGAGCGGGAAGGCGCTCACGAACGCCCCCGTGTGGTAGCCGTGGGACCGGAGGAGCGTCGCCAGGGTGTCCATCCCGCGCGGGAATCGGAAGCCCGAGTTCTCCCGCACGCCGTGGTCGAACGGGTATCGTCCGGAGAGGATGTTCGCGTGCGAGGGCAGCGTGACGACGCTCTGCGCGTGGGCGAACGCGAACCGCACGCCCCCCGAGGCGAGGCGGTCGATCCGCGGCGTCTCGGCGCCGACGCGGCCGTAGCAGCCGAGGGCGTCCGCGCGCAGCGTGTCCACCGTGACGAGCAGCACGTCGAGGCCGGCCTCGCGGCGGACCGCGGCCGGGCGGAGGAGGCCCGCGCCCGCGAGGGCGGCCGCTCCGAGGGCCAGGCCGAGGAGGCGTCTTCGGCCCACGCTAGCGGACCTGCTCGAGCGCCTTGCGCGCCATCTCGCCCTGCGGCGTCCCCGGGGCGAGCTCGGCCACCTTCCGGAAGTCGGCGCGGGACTCCGCGGCCTCGCCCAGCTGCAGATGGGCGAGGCCGCGCCGGTAGTAGCCGTCGACGTACTGCGCGTCGATGGCGACCGCCCGGGTGAACCACGGGATCGCCTGCCGCGCGTCTCCCGCGTTCACGAGGTCGATCCCGAAGTTGAAGGCGATGTCCGGGTCCTGGATCCCGCCCGGGTCGACCCCGGCGAGGAGCTCCTTGCCCTTCGTCGGCTGGCCGGCCTCGAAGGCCGCCTGGATCGCGGCCGCGCGCAGGGGAGCGCGGTCCGGCTCGGCGGCGAGCGCCTTCAGGAGGTGCTCCAGGCCCCGGGCGTAGTCCTTCTCCGCCACGTAGGTCATCCCGATCTCCTGGTCGATCCTCCCCGCGAGCTCGGGCCTCATCGCGCGCAGCGCTTCGTACTCTGCCCGTGCCTCGGCGAGGCGACCGTCCTTCCGCGCCGCCTCCGCCTTCGCGAGGACCGCCACCGCCTCGGGTGGGGGACCCGAGTCCGCCGGCCTCTCGAGCCGCGCCTCGTAGGGTGGCCGGCGAGCGTCCTCCGAGAGAGCCACCGTCGCCCGACGCGTCACGTAGCCCGGGGCGGAGAGCTCGACGACCCACTCGCCACCGGTGAGGCCGAGGATGGCCCACCGGCCCTTGGCGTCCGTGCGCAGCTCGGTGCCCCCGCGCCCGGGAAGCTCCAGCTTGACGACGGCGCCGACGAGAGGCTTTCCCGCGGCGTCGAGGACCCGGCCCTCGAGGCGGCCGGTGCCGGCACGCCAGTCCTGGGCGGAAGCCGGTGCGGAAGTGAGAGCGACGAGGGCGACGAGGCGAGCGAGCTTCACGGGACTCTCCTTCTCATGGCGGGGACGCGCCTCTGGCCAGGCGAGGAGGGACCCGCGAGCTCCGTGACGCGGGGACGGGGGACCCCTCGTCGCCTGGCGCAGAAGGCGCTCCTCGGGGTGGCCGGCCGTCCCCGATGAAGGCGAGCGCGCGGGCGGCGAGCTGCGCCGACTGCGGTCCCGGCACGGCCTGCTTCATCGCCTCCAGGATCCGGCGGCTGTCCTCGAGCGGCCGGCCTCGCAGAGCGCTCACGATCGCGAGGCTCGCGTAGGCGCGGGCGTGGCGGGGGAAGTCGCGGATCTCCGCCCGCAGGGCGGCCTCGGCCTCCTCGTTCCGACCGAGGCGGGCGAGCACGTCGCCCCGGACGAACTCGAGCCAGGGCACCGGGCCGAGGCCTCGGGCGCCGCTCGTGCGACCGGCGTCCTCGGCCCGCGCGAGGGCCGCGGCGAGCTGGCCCCGCCGGGCCGCGACCTCGGCGAGCACGACGGCGGCGCGGGCCTCGGCCCCGGCGTCTCCGGAGACGAGGCGCGCCTCGCGCTCGGCCTCGTCGAGCCGGCCCCCGGCGAGGGCCACGCTCCCGAGGAGCTCGTGGGCCGGGCCCGGCTCCGACGCGAGGGCCTCCCGGGCGGCGGCCGCCGCCTCGGCCAGGCTCCCCATCTCGAGGTGGACCCGGCCCAGGGTCAGCGAGAGGGGCGCCGCGAGGGAAGGGGCGACCGCGATCGCCTCCCGATAGGCCCTCTCGGCTTCCCGGTAGCGGCCCAGGCGGCCGAGGGCTTCGGCCCGCTCCACGCGCGCGTCCACGAAGCCGGGGTTCTCGGCGATCACCGCGTCGAGGGCGTGGACGGCCTCGGCGTCGCGTCCCGCGCTCGCGAGCGCGAGGGCGGCACGGACCCGCGCATAGCTCGAGAGCCGGTCGCGCGGGTTGGGCAGGCCCGCTGGCGGATCGACCGGAGTCCCCGCCGCGGCCAGGTAGCCGAGGCTCCGAAGCCGCTCGCTCTCCTCCGCGGTGGCCGGCGCGGGGGCGACGAGAGCGCTCGTCCCGAGCGCCGCCCGCATGGAGCGGGCGAGCGCCGTCTTGTCCGCGACGCGGTCCTCGCGCTCCGACGGGTCGCGGACGACGTCGTAGAGCTCGGGCCGCGGGCCGTCGATCAGGTGGTAGCGGGCGTCGACGAGCGACCGCAGCTCGCTCCAGCCGAGGTGGATGCGCGGGTAGTAGGTCTCGCTGTAGACGGCCGCCGTCTCCTCCCCCGCGCGGCTCAGCAGGTCGCGCCCGTGGGCGGCGGGCGGGACCCCGAGGCCGAGGACGCCGGCGAGGGTGGGCACGACGTCCCGCAGGGCCGCCGGCGAGGACTCGCTCGTCCCGCCGCGCGCCGAGCGCGGCAGCTTCAGCAGCAGCGGCACGTGCAGGACCTCGCGGTAGAGGAGGATCCCGTGCTCGTCTTCGCCGTGGTCGCCGAGCCCCTCGCCGTGGTCCGACAGCAGCACCACGACCGCGTCGTCGTAGCGGTCGAGCCGGCGCAGGCCGTCGAGGAGGGTCGAGACGGCCGCGTCGGCGGCCGCGATCTCGCCGTCGTACGTGGCCCCGTACCGCGTCCGGTAGGGCTCCGGCGGCGTCCACGGCGTGTGGGGCTCGTAGAGGTGGACGAACAGGAAGAAGGGCCCGCCGGAGACGCCGCCGAGCCAGTCGAGGGCCGCGCGCACGGTCGTCTGGCCATCGCGTTGGACCTCGGCCGCCGCCTTCGCCCCCGCCGCCGTCGCGACCTCGCTGTAGAAATCGAAGCCGGCGTCGAGGCCGGTCGAGCGGCGGAGCACGTAGGCCGAGACCGCGGCGCCGGTCGCGTACCCGCGCGCCTTCAGGAGCGAGGCGAGCGTCGGGTGGCTCGCTCCGTCGAGGCGGTAGCCGATGTTGCTCCTCACGCCGTGCTCTGGCGGGAGGAGGCCGGTGAGGAGCGACACGTGGGCGGGAAGGGTGAGCGGGCAGTGCGTGTAGGCGTTCTCGAAGAGGACGGCGTCCCGCCGGAGCGCGTCGATGGCGGGCGTCTCGACCTTCCGGTAGCCCCAGGCCGGGAGGTGGTCGGCGCGCAGAGTGTCGATCGAGACGAGCACGACCGGCGTCTCGGCGGGGCGAGGGAGGGAGGTGCGGCGAGGAGCGCCGCCGCGACCGCACGCCGTGAACGGCACGAGCGTGGCCAGGAGGAGCGAGAAGGAGGTCGCGCGCCGGGAGCGCATCGGGGGAAGACGCGCGGCCCCCGGGGTGAGCCCGGGGGCCGCGCGGCGAGGCTAGAAGCTCAGACGCGCGCCGAGGCGCACGAGGAGCGGGCTCATGATCTGCAGAGTCTGGTTGAACGCGCCCGAGTCGGCGAAGTCGTTTTGCCGGAGGACGGTCCCGGCGTTGAACACGTTGAAGACGTCGGCCATGAGGCCGAGGTTCACCCCGCTGATCTTGCGGTTCCACGCGAGGCGGAGGTCCAGGTTCCAGACGTCCGGCAGGCGCTGCTGGCCGATGTCCGTGGCCAGCACGGTGTCGTTGAACGTGTTCGCGATCGTCATGGAGATGGGCCGGAAGTAGCCCTGGCGCGCGAACAGGCTGCCCGCCACCTCGAAGCCCCCGCCGATCTGGTAGAGCGCGTTGGCCGAGAGCTGCCACTTGCCGCCCACCCAGTACGGCGTGCCCGAGCTGAGGCTGTCGTAGCCCACCTGGCCGCCGCTCTTCTTGGCGTCGGTGAGGACGGTCGAGCCCCAGGACTGGTAGCCATAGGTGTCGTAGAGAGTGGGCAGCGGGTCCTGGATCCCGGCGCGGCCGTCGAAGGACTCCGTCCAGTTGTTGTAGGCGAAGGCCACCCGTCCCATCCACCGGTTGGAGAGCCGCTTCACCGCGGTCAGCTCGATCCCGTTGTAGGTGCGGTGGTAGTCGGGGCGGTTGCCCAGGGTCACCCCGAAGTTGTTCGCGGCGAGCGCGGCCGCGTTCTGCGGGCCCACGTCCTGGCAGGGCACGGTGTAGCCGTTCGAGCTGACCGGGTCGCAGCTCACCCAGTCCGTCCCGTTGACGCCGATGTACGAGACGTAGGGAGGGTTCGAGGTGCGGCGATAGGTGTAGGTCACGCCGACCGCGAGGTTCGGCGCCAGCTCGTGCTCGAGGCCGCCGATGAACTCGAGGTCGCGCATCGCCTGGTAGTTCGGGTCGATCTGGTTCGCGGTGGAGAGGGTGACGTTCGCCGGCACGCCCACGAGCCCGCCGGCGAGATCGACCTCGTTCTTCTGGACGATGCCGTCTCCGTTGAGGTCGGTCCAGTGGTAGTCGAGGCGCGCGAGGCCGCCGATCGGGTTCACGGCGGTGACGTCCGGCATCGGGAGCTGGCTCGTGAAGATCGCGAAGTTGCCGCGGAGGAGGGTCTTGCGCGACTCGTCCAGGGCCAGGGTGAGGCCGACCCTCGGCGAGACGTCGCTCCAGCGGATCGTCTGCCCCGAGCCGTCGTAGACGAGGTCGGGCAGGAGGTCGGGGAACATGGGGTTCGCTTTGGCCGTCGAGGCCTTGTTCGAGGCGTGCTGGAGGTCCCAGCGCACGCCCCCGGTGATCGTCAGCCGTCCCGAGGTGAAGGTGTCCTGAGCGTAGAGGTTGGAGTAGTCGCCCTTGTAGGCGCTCACCAGCTCGCGCTGGATGCGGGCCACGGTCCCCCGGGCGGCCTCCGTCCGGGCCATCACCCCGCTGCCGCTCGGCGCGTTCGTGCTCGTCACCGAGGCCCGGCGATACCCGAAGCCGAACTTGAACTCGTGGCTGCCGCGGAAGTAGCTCGCGTCGAGGTTCACCGTGTCCTGCGGGCGGACGGACTGGTAGTAGTTGGAGGAGCCGTAGGCGTAGCCCTTCACCTGGTTCACTCCGTCGTCGCCGCCCCGGCCTCCCTCGGGGATCAGGCTGAAGCCCGTGTTGTAGTGCGAGAGCTTGGCGTTCAGCATGAAGCTCGGGCTGAAGACGTGGTTGTCCTCGACCTTCAGGAAGCCGTGGGGCCAGCCGTTCGTGTAGGCCTGGCCCTGGTCCCGCGAGTGGGAGGGGTCCTCGGTGCCCACCCCGTACGTGCTGTAGCCGGGGCGGCCGAGCTTCGTCTTCACGCCGTTGAACCAGTAGGCGGAGAACATGTTGCTGGGCGCGATCTGCCAGTTGACCTTGGCGCTGTAGTTGTCGAGCTGCGTCTTGTCCCGCGACTGGTTGAGCCTCTGGATGCGCAGGTCCTGCTTCCCGTAGGACCCCCAGAACCAGAGCTTGTCCTTGAGGATCGGGCCGCCGACGTCGACGCCGTACTCGGCGATCTGGTCCACGTGGTCGGCCTTGTCCGATCCCTGGAGGCGCGGGTCGCCCTTCAGGCTGTCTGGCAGGTTCGACGCCTCGAGCGCGTGGCTCCCGAAGTACCCGCTCGCGCCGCCGTGGAAGGCGTTGGTGCCGCGCTTCGTCACCAGGTTGATTCCGACCCCGCCCGTCGCCACCCGAACGTCCGCGCCGCCGGTGGTGATGGCCACCTCGTCGAACGTGTCGAAGTCGAAGTAGGTCGGGCTTGACCCGACCGCGCCGGGGTCGGTGATCACGACGCCGTCGAGGACCCACATCGAGTCGGTCTGGCTGGAGCCCTTGCCGATGTAGCCCGACTGCTGGCCGCTCTCGCTGCCGGCCTGGTTCAGGCGGTCCACCTGCACGCCGGGGACGGCGCGCATGAACGCCCACGGGTCGCGAGAGTTCGGGATCTTGCTCAGCTCGTCGCTCGTCACCGTGGTCCCGGTCCCCGTCTTCTTGGTGTCGAGCACAGGCGTCTCTCCCTCGACGGTGACCGTCTCCGCGACCCCCGCCACCTTGGGGGTGAGGTTGACGTCGATGCTCACTCCGGCGGTGACGGTCACCGACCGCTCGGTCGTCGCGAAGCCGGCGAGGGCGACGCTGAGGTTGTAGCGGCCCGGGTCGAGGTTCAGGAAGTGGTACTCCCCGCCGGCGCCGGAGGTTGTCGTGCGGGCGCCGATCGTGGCGCCGGTGAGCGTGATCGTGCCGCCGGGAAGGGCGGCGCCCTGCTGGTCCGTGACCTTCCCGTAGATGTTGCCCGTGGAGATCTGAGCCCGCGCTGCGGGTGCCAGCGCAAAGAGCGCGAGCACCAGCCCCAGGGCCGAGAGGCGTCTTGCGAATCCCATTCGAGTTCCCCTTTCAGACGTGGCCGCCGCCCGGCGTCGAAGGCGCGCAGAACCACCGCGCGCCCGCGCGGGCGCCCTTTCTTCGGCGGTCTCGGGGTCGGGCACCGTCGCCCGGCTCCCCGCGCCGACTCGCGCCTCCTCGGCGCGTGGGCCCGAGTCGCCCCGGTCAAGGGGACAGGCGCGGGCAGCATCCCTGCCGGTTCGCCCCGTGGGCGCGGCGGGACGGGTCTCGAACGGGTCACGGAACGCGACCCCCGGTGACGCCGCGAGGCGCAGGAGTCGCTAGCTTCTGCCCAAGAATCTGGTCGGGCCGATCGTCCCGCGCAAGAGGCCGGCGCTGAAGCGTGGATGAGCGTCGGCTGAGGCCGCAACCGCCTCCCGCTCAGCGCCCTGGGGAGCTGGCTGAGGCTCCCGGGGTCTCACTTCGAGGTCGCGGCCGCGCCGGGACGGATGTCTTTCTGGAGGCGTCTCCTCTCCGCCGTCGAGCGGGCCAGGGCGCGCTCGGCCTCCTCGGGCAGCGGGCGCAGGCGTTCGAGGGCCCGGGCCGCCTGGCCGCGCACGTGCTCGTTGCCGTCGTCGAGGAGGGGGACGAGCGCAGGGAGCGCCGGCCGTCCCGCGGGTCCGAGCTCCCCCAGCAGCTGGGCGGCAGCGCTCCGCACGCCCGAGTCCCGGTCCCGCGTCGCCTCCTCCAGGGAGCGGAGAACGAGCGCGGGATCCGCGCCGACCCGGCTCAAGGAGATGAGGGCGTCGCGGCGCA
>Ga0335076_10001062_pt1 | contig 26320 bp, 22 predicted proteins | sample Lox_Sample_25_FD_206717 | JGI IMG/M metagenome (GOLD analysis project Ga0335076, IMG submission 206717) | Soil microbial communities from Loxahatchee National Wildlife Refuge, Florida, United States - Lox_Sample_2.5 | ecosystem: Environmental > Terrestrial > Soil > Wetlands | place: USA... | reverse complement strand
CGAGCTCGGTGAGGACCTTCTGCTCGCACTCGATGTTCAGGCACAGGTAGTGCGCTTTGGCGAGCTTCTGGATCATGTAGGCCAGCTGGCGCCGCCCCCAGTCCTCGATCCGATGGACCTTGCCGCGGCCGGCGGTGACCAGCGTCTTGTAGCGCTCCAGCATGGCTGGAACCTGCTCGCTCTGATCCGGGTGGATCAGGAGCACGATTTCATAGTGACGCATGACGACTCCTTGTGGTTTCCGTGCGATCCCCGGCGCGAAGACCGCGCCGGTTCTCTGGAAGCCGCCCCCGGGTGCGTCAGCGGATGGGGTGCGGCAAGGGAAAGCCGAGCATTATAGCGGCAGCCAGCCGCACGGCTGGCCGGCCGGCTGAGGCGGGCGCAGCACCCGCGGCTACTTGATGGCTGCCAGCCGCTGCCAGGTCTCGACGATCGAGTCCGGGTTCAACGACATCGAGACGATGCCCTCCGCGGCCAGCCAGTCGGCGAAGTCCGGGTGGTCGCTCGGGCCCTGGCCGCAGATGCCGATGTACTTGCCGGTGGCGCGGCAGGCCGCGATGGCGCGCGAGATCATCGCCTTGACCGCGGGGTCGCGCTCGTCGAAGTCGCCGGTCAACTGCTCGAGGCCGGAATCTCGGTCCAAACCGAGCGTCAGCTGGGTCAGGTCGTTCGAGCCGATCGACATGCCATCGAAGTGCTGCAGGAACTGCTCGGCCAGGATCGCATTGCTCGGCACCTCGCACATCATGATCACGCGCAGGCCGTCCTTCCCGCGCACCAGCCCGCGGTCGGCCATCAACCGGTTCACACGCTCGGCCTGGCGCACGGTGCGCACGAACGGCACCATGATCTCGACGTTGGTCAGGCCCATGTCGTTGCGCACCCGGCGCAGCGCCTCGCACTCCATCGCGAAGGCGTCGCCGAACTCGCCGCTGATGTAGCGCGACGCGCCGCGAAAGCCGAGCATCGGGTTCTCTTCGTCGGGCTCGTAGCGCGAGCCGCCGATCAGCTTCTTGTACTCGTTGCTCTTGAAGTCCGACAGGCGCACGATCACCGGCTTGGGCCAGAACGCGGCCGCGATCGTGGCCACGCCTTCCATCAGCTTGTCGACGTAGAACGCGCGCGGTGACGCGTGTCCGCGTGCCACCGACTCCACTGCCATCTTCAGTTCGGGATCGACGTTCGGATAGTCGAGGATCGCTTTCGGATGCACGCCGATGTTGGTGTTGATGATGAATTCGAGCCGTGCCAAGCCGACGCCCGCATTGGGGATGCGCGCGAACTCGAACGCCAGGCCCGGATTGCCGACGTTCATCATCAGCTTGATCGGGCAGTACGGCATCTCGCCGCGCTGGACCTCGGTGACCTCGGTCTCGAGCAGCCCTTCGTAGATGTAGCCGGTATCACCCTCGGCGCACGACACCGTGATCAGCGAACCGTCGCTCAGCTTGTCGGTCGCATCGCCGCAACCCACGACCGCCGGGATGCCGAGTTCGCGCGCGATGATCGCGGCGTGGCAGGTACGGCCGCCGCGGTTGGTGATGATCGCTGCGGCGCGCTTCATCACCGGTTCCCAGTTGGGGTCGGTGATCTCGGTGACCAGCACGTCGCCGGGTTGCACCCGCTCCATGTCGCCCAGCGAATGCACCACCCGCACACGCCCGGTGCCGATCTTCTGGCCGATCGCGCGGCCCTCGGCGAGGACGGTGCCGTGTCCCTTGAGCCGGTAGCGGTGCTCGACCTTGGCCTGGCTCTTCACCGTCTCGGGACGCGCTTGCAGGATGTAGAGCCTGCCGTCGCTGCCGTCGCGGCCCCACTCGATGTCCATCGGCCGCCCGTAGTGCTGCTCGATCACCAGCGCATAGCGCGCCAGCTCGTTCACGTCGGCGTCGCTCAGCGAGTAGCGGTTGCGCTGCTCGGGCGGCGTCTCGACGGTCCGCACCAGCTTGCCTTCGGCCGCGCCATCGGCGGCGAACTCCATGCGGATCAGTTTGGAGCCCAGCGAACGCCGGATGATGGCCTGCTTGCCGGCGCGCAGCATCGGCTTGTGGACGTAGAACTCGTCCGGGTTGACGCTGCCCTGCACCACCGTCTCGCCGAGACCGTAGCTCGACGTGATGAGCACCACCTGGTCGAAGCCCGACTCGGTGTCGATGGTGAACATCACGCCGGCGCTGCCGAGGTCGGAGCGCACCATGCGCTGCACGCCGGCCGACAGCGCGACATCGCCATGCGCGAAGCCCTTGTGTGCCCGGTAGCTGATCGCGCGGTCGTTGTACAGCGACGCGAACACCTCCTTGATCTTCCCCAGCACCGAGTCGACGCCGCTGACGTTGAGAAACGTCTCCTGCTGGCCCGCGAACGAGGCGTCGGGCAGGTCCTCGGCAGTGGCCGAGGAGCGCACCGCGTACGACGCCTGCGCATCGCCGCGCGCGAGTTGGTCGTAGGCCGCGCGAATCGCGGCTTCCAGCGCCGGCGGCCATGTCGCCGACGCGACCCAACCGCGGATCTCGGCCCCCGCGTCGGCCAGGGCCCTGACGTCGTCGACGTCGAGCGACGCCAAGCGCGCGCTGATGCGCTCGGTCAGGCTGCCGTGGCGCAGGAACTCCCGGAACGCATGCGCCGTGGTCGCGAAGCCGCCGGGTACCCGCACGCCGCTGGCGGCCAGTTGACTGATCATTTCGCCGAGGCTGGCGTTCTTGCCGCCGACCGCCTCGACATCGGTCATCCTCAGCTGGTCAAGCGGTACGACCAGGGCGGTCGCCAATGAGGTCGATGACATGGGAGAGCTCCGCGAAGGTGAACAAACGGTGCTGTCCGGACGCGAGCGCACCCACCGGCATGTCGGGTTGTGGCTTGGGGGCCGTGAGGGCTCATGGCGGCGTCATCGGGGCAGACTTTCGGCAGCCATTCTAGGTCCGCGCCCGGGGCCTATGATCGCCGCTCCCCTCCCCCAATCCTCGGAGCGACATTGCCCAATCGCACCGTGTTCTTCGTGTCCGACGGCACCGGCATCACGGCCGAGACGTTCGGCAACTCGATCCTGGCGCAGTTCCCGCTGCGCCCGCGCCACGTGCGACGCCCGTTCATCGACTCGGTCGAGAAGGCCTACACGGTGGTGCAGGAGATCAATGCCATCGCGCACGCCGAGGGCCATCGACCGATCGTCTTCATCACGCTGGTCAACGACGAGGTGCGCGACGTGCTCACGCGAGACTCCTGCACGGGCCTGGTGCTGGACATGTTCCGCACCTTCGTCGAGCCGCTGGAGGCCGAACTCGGCGTCAAGTCCAACCACCGCGTCGGCCGCTTTTCGGAGGTGGCCAAGAGCCACGAGTACCACGAGCGCATCGAGGCGATCAACTTCTCGCTCGCGCACGACGACGGGCAATCGGCACGCGATCTCGAGAGCGCCGAGGTCATCCTGGTGGGGGTCAGCCGCTGCGGCAAGACGCCGACCTCGCTGTACCTGGCGATGCAGCACGGCATCAAGGCAGCCAACTACCCGCTGATCCCGGAGGACTTCGAGCGCGGCCATCTGCCCAAGTCGCTGGCGCCGCACAGGCGCAAGTGCTTCGGCCTGACGATCGATCCCGAGCGCCTGGCCCAGATCCGCCACGAGCGCCGCCCGGGCGGCCGCTATGCGGCTCTCGACAACTGCCGCATGGAAGTGCGCGAGGCCGAGGCGATGATGCGCCGCGAAGGCATCGCGTGGCTGAGCTCGACGCACAAGTCGATCGAGGAGATCGCGACCACGATCCTGCGCGACATCCGGCCCGACCGCCTGGTCTACTGAGCGCGCCGCCGCATCGATTCGTACAGGCACACCGCGGCGGCGGCGGCGACATTGATCGACTCTTCGCCGCCGGGCTGCGGAATGGCCAGCCTTTGCGCGCAACGCTGCAACAGCGGCGCGGCGATGCCCTGCCCCTCGTGGCCGAACACCCAGGCACAAGGCTCCGGCAGCGGCGCCTCCGTCAACGGTGCACCGCCGTGCGAGCTGGTCGCCAGCAGCGGCACCTGGAGCGCGTCGAGCATCGATGCCTCGGCGGCCTCGACCAGGTGCAGGCCGAAATGGGCACCCATGCCGGCGCGCAGCACCTTGGGCGACCACAACGCCGCGCAGCCCTTGAGCGCCACCACTTGCGCGATGCCGAACGCTGCGGCGCTGCGCAGGATGCTGCCCAGGTTGCCGGCGTCCTGCACGCGGTCGAGGACTACGCTGCGCCGCCCCGGCAACACGGCCAGCTCGCCGGGCCAGGTCACCAGCGCCGCGAGCGGTGCCTTCGACGACAACGAACCGATGCCGGACCACAGCGCGTCGGCAACGATGCGCACGGTCGCCGCCTGCGGCCACAACGCACGCAGTGCCGCGTCGTCCTCGTAGCGGGCGCTCAGCAGCAGCTCCTGCAAGTGCCAGCCGCGGGCCACGGCGGCGCGCACCAGGTGATCGCCCTCGAGCCAGACGACGCCCAGCTGCCGGTAGGCGTCGGGCGTCGCGTTGAGGCGCCGCACCTTCGCCAACAGCGGGTTGTCGCGCGACGCGATGCGGACGAGGCGGGCTGCGCCGTTCACCGCGCCTCGAGCGCGCTGCGCACCGGGGCAAAGCTGCGCCGGTGCGCAGCGCACGCACCGTGCTCGCGCAATGCACGCAGGTGCTCCGGCGTGGCATAGCCCTTGTGCGCGTCGAAGCCGTACTGCGGATGATCGCGGTGCAACTCGAGGCACAGACGGTCGCGGTGCACCTTGGCGAGAATCGACGCCGCCGAGATCGCCGGCACCGTGGCGTCGCCGTCGACCACCGCCTCGGCCTGCTCCCGCAACACCGGCAGTTGGTTGCCGTCGACCAGCACCAGCACCGGTGGCAGCCGCAGGCCGTCGACCGCGCGGCGCATCGCCAGATGGGTCGCGCGCAGGATGTTCAGCGTGTCGATCTCCTCGACCGCGGCGCCGGCGATGCAAAAGGCCAGCGCGCGCGCGCGGATCTCGTCGAACAGGCGCTCGCGTTGCAGTGCTGTCAGCACCTTCGAGTCGGCCAGACCTTCGATCGGATTGCAATCGTCGAGGATCACGGCGGCGGCAACCACCGGACCGGCGAGCGGGCCGCGGCCGGCCTCGTCGACGCCGGCCACCAGGCCAGGCCGGTTCCAGTCGAAGCCGAGCTGCTCGATCGGGGCACGGCCGCTCCGAAGCCGACCGATCCCCCTCGGCGGGACGCGGGCGGAGCGAGCCAGGGGGTCCATGTCAGCGGCGCCCGGCCGCCTGAGGCCGCTGACGCGTGCCCTCGGGATGCAGCGAGCGAAGTGAGCGTGGGGGTCGTTTCATCCTAGCGCGCAAGAATCGTCGCGATCGCGTCGGTGGCCGTGCGCGCGGTGTCGCGGCGCAACAGTTGGTGGATGTCGAGGAACCGCCGTGCCAGCGCATCACAGCGCTGCGGCGCATCGAGCCACTGCAGCAGCGCGCTGGCCAGCGCCTCGGGCGTGGCCTCGCCCTGCAGCAATTCGGGCACGACGAACTCGCCGCACAGGATGTTCGGCAGGCCGACCCAGGGTTGCAGCCGCATGTGGCGCATGACCTGCCACGACAGCGCGTTCATCCGGTAGGCGATCACCATCGGCCGCTTGAACAACGCGGCCTCGAGGGTCGCGGTGCCACTGGCGATCAGCGTCACGTCGCAGGCGGCAAGCACCTCGTGCGACCGACCATCGACCAGACTCAGCGCGGCGCCGCCGGCCAGCGGCAGCAACTGCTCGAGCATCGCGCGCAGGCCCGGTGCGGCCGGCAGCAGGTAGCGCACGCCGGGCCGGCGCGCGTGCAGGGTCGCCACGGCCTGCATGAAAGTCGGCGCGATCTGCTCGATCTCGGAGCGCCGGCTGCCCGGCAACACCGCCACCACGACCTCGGTGTCGTCGAGGCCCAGCGCGGCGCGCGCCGCAGCGCGCGGTGGCTGCAACGGGATCTCGTCGGCCAGCGGGTGACCGACGAAGGTGGCAGCGACCCCACCCCGCGCGAGGATCTCCGGCTCGAACGGAAACAGGCACAGCACGTGATCGACCGCGCGTGCGATCTTCTTGACGCGACCGGCACGCCAGGCCCAGATCGACGGGCAGACGAACTGAATCGTGCGCAGCCCGGCCGCGCGCAACCGCTGCGCGAGGCCAAGATTGAAGTCGGGCGCGTCGACGCCGATGAAGGCATCGGGCCGTTCCCGCAGCAGGCGATCGGCCAATGCGTTGCGGATGCCGGCGATCTCGCGGTAGTGACGCAGCACCTCGAAATAGCCTCGCACCGCAAGCTTGTCGGACGGCCACCAGGCCTCGAACCCCAGCGTCGCCATGCGCGGCCCACCGATGCCGCCGGCGCGCATCGCCGGCCAGCGCGCCCGCAAGGCGTTCAACAGCAGGCTTGCCAGCAGATCACCGGAGGCCTCGCCGGCGACCATCGCCAGTTGCGGGGCATCGCCGGGCATGGTCCGGCGCCTTCAGCGGACGATGCCGCGCTCGGCGGTGGCGAGAAAGCTGAGCATCATCGCCGCATCGTCGGCGTCACCCGGATCGTCCCGCGCGAGTTGCTCGATCGCCTCGCGCGCGGCCGTCAAGGTCAGGCCCTGGCGATACAGCAGCTTGTGCATCTGCTTGACGCGCGCGATGCGCTCCGGCGAGTAGCCGCGCCGCCGCAGGCCCTCCTGGTTGATGCCCTGCGCCTGCGCCGGATTTCCCGCCGCGGTGACAAACGGCGGCAGGTCCTGCGCGAGGCGCGTCTGGAAACCCGTCATCGCATGTGCACCGACGCGGACGAACTGATGCACACCCGAGAGCCCCCCGAGGAATACCCAGTCGCCGAGGTGCACGTGGCCCGCCAGCTGCACCGCATTGGCCAGGATCAGGTGGCTGCCCAGCTGGCAATCGTGCGCGATGTGCACGTAGGCCATGATCCAGTTGTCGTCGCCCAGCCGGGTGACGCCGGCATCCTGCACCGTGCCGGTGTTGATGGTGACGAACTCGCGGATGGTGTTGCCGTTGCCGATCTCAAGGCGCGTGTCCTCGCCGGCGTACTTCTTGTCCTGGGGCGGACCGCCGATCGACGCCAGCTGGAAGATGCGATTGCCCTCGCCGATGCGCGTGTGGCCCTCGATCACGCAGTGCGCCCCGATCGTGCTGTGTGCACCGATCTGCACGTGCGGGCCGATCACGGCACAGGGCCCGACGCTCACCGAGTCATCGAGTTCGGCCTGGCGATCGACGATCGCGGTGGCGTGAATGCGTGACATCGCCTGGGCCTCAGCCGAGCACCCTCGAGCGGACACTGCGGATCCGGCTTCGCCGCGCCGCTGGTGTCGCCCGCTCGATGGGGAGGCGGCCGCCAGGCCGCTTCGGGGGGGAGCCCATTCACTCGACCTTGCGCAACGTGCACATCAGGTCGGCCTCGACCGCGATCTCGCCGTCGACGCTGGCGCGCGTCTTGAACTTGTAGATGCCGGCCTTCATGCGGTCGATTGCCGCCTCGAGGATCAGCTGATCGCCGGGCTCGACCGGGCGCTTGAAGCGGGCACCGTCGATGCCGACGAAGTAGACCACCGAGTTGGGCTCGATGGTGGCGCCGGCCGACTCGAACGCCAGCAGCGCCGCCGCCTGTGCGAGGGCCTCGAGCGTCAGCACGCCGGGCATCACCGGCCGGTGCGGGAAGTGCCCGACGAAAAACGGCTCGTTGATCGACACGTTCTTCAGCGCGCGGATGCGTTGGTGCGGCACCAACTCGAGCACGCGATCGACCAGCAGGATCGGATAGCGGTGCGGCAGGCGCTTGAGGATCTGGTGGATGTTCATCGAATGTTCTCCGACCGCAACGCTGCAGCGCGTGGCACCATCCGGTGGCTCACGACTTCTTCTCCAGCGCGCGCAGGCGCTCGCGCAGAGCGTGCAGCTGTCGCAGGGTGGCCGCGTTCTTCTCCCACGCTGCATTGTCGTCGAACGGAAACACGCCGCTGTAGCGGCCCGGCTTGCGGATCGAGCGCGAGATGACCGTGGCGGCATCGATGTGCACGTGGTCGGCGATCTCGACGTGGCCGACGATGCCGGCGGCGCCGCCGACGGTGCAATGCCGCCCGATGTGGGTCGACCCCGCCACGCCGGACATGGCCGCCATCGCGGTATGGGCGCCGATGCGCACGTTGTGTCCGATCTGGATCAGGTTGTCGAGCTTGACGCCGTCCTCGATCACGGTGTCGCCGAGCGCGCCGCGGTCGACGCAGGTGTTGGCGCCGATCTCGACGTCGTCGCCGATGCGCACCGCACCGAGCTGTTCGATCTTCTCCCAGCGCCCCTGCGTCGGTGCGAAGCCGAAGCCATCGGCGCCGATCACCACGCCCGGGTGCAGGATGCCGCGTTCGCCGATCGTGCAGCGCTCGCCGACGGTCACCCGCTCGACCAGCCGCGTGTGGGCGCCGATCTGCGCGTCGGCGCCGACGCAGCTGTGCGCGCCGATCACCGCAAAGGGGCCGATCCGTGCACGAGCGCCGATCACCGCCAGCGCACCGACCTGCGCCTGGGGATCGACCCGCGCGCTGGCATCGACCACCGCGCTCGGGTGGACGCCGGCGACAAAGGTCGACTCGCCACGCCGCCACCACTGCGTCAGGCGCGCGTAGTACAGGTACGGGTCGTCGGTGACGAGCGCCGCGATGCCGCGTTCGCGCACCGCCTGCAGCGACCCTGGGGCAACGATGACACAACCGGCGCCGGTTCCGGCCAGCTTGTCGGCATGGCGCACATGCGCCAGAAACGTGATCGAGCGGGCATCGGCGTTGTCCAGCGGCGCGATGCGCGCCATCGCCAGCTGCCCGTCGCCGTGCAATTCACCGCCGAGCGCGGCAACGATGTCGGCGAGGCGGTGCGCGCTCACGGCAGACCCACGGCCGCGATCAGCGCCGTCAGCGGCCCGTCGTCGAGGCGGGGGCCGGCGCGGCGTTGAGCGCCTTGATGACCTTGTCGGTGATGTCGACCTTCGGGCCGGCGAAGATGACTTCCTGCAGGATCAGGTCGTACTTCTCCTGATCGAAGATCTGCTTGATCACGCGGTTGGCGCGCTCGACCACCGCGGCCAGCTCCTCGTTGCGGCGCTGGCTCAGGTCTTCCTGGAACTCGCGGCGCTTGCGCTGCAGGTCGCGATCCTGCTCGACCAGTTCGCGTTGGCGCCGCGTGCGCTCGGCCTCGCTCAGCGCCGGGCCCTCCTTGTCGAGCTTCTCGGCAGCGGCCTTCAGGCGCGCACCCTGTTCGTTGAGGTCTTTCTCGCGCTTGCTGAACTCGCCCTCGAGCTTGCTTTGCGCAGCTTTCGCGGGAACGGCCTCGCGCAGCACGCGCTCGCTGTTGACGTAGCCGATCTTCAGTTCCTGGGCCGTCGCCGCGACCGACCACAGCCCGGCCGCCAAGGCCACCAGAGCGATGCGCATGAAGTGGGTCATCAGAACGCAGTCCCGATCTGGAATTGGAATGGCTGGATTCTATCCGTCGGCTTGCTCTTCAAGGGTTTGCCCCAGCTCATCTTCAATGGCCCGACCGGCGAGATCCACGACAGGCCGACGCCCATCGACGCGCGCAGGTCCGACGCCAGTACCTTCTCGTCCTCGCGCCAGACGTTGCCGACGTCGGTGAAGGCGAAGATGCGCAGCGACTTGTCGTTGCCGGTGCCGGGGACCGGCAGGTAGAGCTCCGCGTTGGCGTTGAACTTCTTGGCGCCACCGATGTAGGCGCCGGTGGGGTCGATGACACCCAGCGAGTTCTGCTCGAACACCCGCACGGAGCCGAGGCCGCCGCCGTAGAAGTTCTTGAACACCGGGTACGGCTTGCCGCCGAGGCCCTTGCCGATGCCGACCTCCGCGTTGATGCCCAGCGAGATGCGTTGCGTGAACGGGATGTACTGCTGCGCCTGGTAGTTCTGCCGCAGGTACTGCACGTCGCCGGCCACCGACCATTCGATGTTGGCGCGCAGGTAGCGCCCCACGGTGGGCGCGATCACGCTGTCGCGCTGATCGCGCGCCCAGCCGAGCGTCAGCGGGAGCGAGCTGCTGTTGCTGCCGTAGAGATCGCGGTAGATGAAGTAGGCGTTGGGCAGCGACGTGCTCGACTTGATCTCCGTCGTCTCTGCGCCGATGCCGAAGAAGACCGTGTCGACCTCCGAGAACGGAACGCCGAAGCGCACCGCGCCGCCCGGTGTGGCAATCTGGTACTGGTCGCCCAGGCTGTTGTAGGGGCGCGAGGTGCGGTAGTAGAGGTCGATCGCCCGCGACACCCCATCGATCGTGAAGTAGGGGTCCACCGTGCTGAACACCAGCGAACGGGCATAGCGGCTGGTGTTGAGGTCGAGCCCGAGGTAGTTGCCCGACCCGAACACGTTCTCCTGCCGGATCGATGCCGACAGCGCCAGCTTCTCCGTGCTCGAGAAGCTCAGGCCGAGCGACAGGTTGCCGGTCGGCTTCTCGACGACCGTCATCGTCAGGTCCACCTGATCGGGTGAACCGGCGACCTCGGTCGTGTCGACGCTGACTTCCTTGAAGTAGCCCAGGCGATCGACGCGGTCGCGCGACGCCTTGATCTTGGCGCCGTCGTACCACGACGACTCGAACTGGCGGAACTCGCGGCGGATCACTTCGTCGCGCGTGCGGGTGTTGCCCGATACCTCGACCCGCCGCACGTAGACGCGGCGCTGCGGATCGGAGCGCAGCGTGATCGCCACCTGCGCATTGGCGCGATCGATCTGTGGCGTGGCATCGACGCGCGCGAACGCGTAACCGTAGAGGCCGAAACGATCGGTGAACGCCTTGGTGGTGTCGGTGGCGTCCTGGGCGCGATACGGCTGGCCGGGCTTGATGCGCACCAGTTCGCGGAACTCCTCTTCCTTGCCGAGGTAGTCGCCCTGCAGGCGCACCGCGGTCACGGTGTAGAGCTGGCCCTCGGTGACCGTGATCGTGATCGAGATCTCCTGCTTGTCCGGCGAGATCGTCACCTGCGTCGATTCGACGTTGAACTCGAGGTAGCCGCGGTTCTGGTAGTACGAGCGGATCGTCTCCAGGTCGGCGTTGAGCTTGGCGCGCGAATAGCGGTCGTTCTTGGTGTACCAGGTCAGCCAGCCGCTGGTGGTGAGCTCCATCAGGCCGATCAGCGTGCCCTCGGAGAACACCTTGCTCCCGAGGATGCGGATCTCGGAGATCTTGGCCGCATCGCCCTCGGTCATCGTGAAGGTGACGTTGACGCGGTTGCGCTCCACCGGCGTCACCGTGGTCACCACCTCGGCGCCGTACAGGCTGCGCGACAGGTACTGGCGCTTGATCTCCTGCTCGGCGCGGTCGATCAGCGCCTTGTCGAACGGCAGGCCCTCGCCGATGCCGTTGTCCTTCAGCGACTTCACCAGCTGGTCCTTGTCGAACTCCTTGAGGCCGACGAAGGTGACCGTCTGGATGACCGGGCGCTCCTCGACGATGACGACGGCGATCGCGCCCTCGATCTCGATGCGGACGTCCTTGAACAGACCGGTGGCGAACAGCGAACGCAGCGCGATCGCGCCCTTGTCGTCGTTGTAGGTGTCGCCGATGCGGAACGGCAGCGCCGCGAACACGGTGCCGGGGTCGGCGCGCTGCAGGCCCTCGACGCGGATGTCCTTCAGCAAGAAGGGCTCGACCGCGCGCGCCGCGCCGGCGCCCAGGCCAGCCATCACCACCGCCAGGGCCGCGATCGGGCGCAGCGGATTCACCTCGGGGAAAAAAAGCATGCTCGCGCGAAGGCTCAGTGCAGGCCCAGCAACCGGGCCACGTCGTTGTAGAGCGCCACCGACATGACCAGCAGCAGGATCGCGACGCCGCCGCGCTGCAGCCGCGCGAGCCAGAGGTCTGACACCGGGCGACCGGTGACGGCCTCGAAAAGATAATACATGAGGTGTCCGCCATCGAGCATCGGCAGCGGCAGCAGATTCAGCACGCCGATGCTGAGGCTCACCACGGCGAGAAAGCCGATGAAGGTGACCAGCCCCTGTTGCGCCGACTGCCCCGCTGCGTCGGCGATCGTCAGCGGTCCGTTGAGGTTGCGCACCGAGGCCTCGCCGATCACGATGCGGCCGAGCATCTTGAGGCTCAGCACCGACATGTCCCAGGTGCGCTGCACGCCCTTGGCAAGTCCGTCGACCGGGCCGGAGCGCACCAGCACCCGCTCGGGCATCGTGCCCACTGCCGCGTCGATGCGGCCGAACGTGCGCGCACCCTCGGTGATGACGCGCGGCGTGACGACGATGTCGAGCGACTCGCCGCCGCGGCGCACCTGCCAGTTCATCGTGACGCCGGCGCCGTCGCGCACCGCCGCACGGATGCGCTCGAACACCGGCTGCGCGTCGACGATCGCCGCCCCGTCGATGCGCTCGATGCGGTCGCCGGCGCGCAGGCCAGCTGCGGCCGCCGGCCCGCCGGTGCGCACCTCGCCCATCACCGGCTCGCGAAATGCACCCGGCAAGCCGATCTTGCGCAGCGTCTCGGTGTCGATCTCGCGGGCCGCCACGCGGTCGAGGTCGAGCACCACGCGCCGCTGACCGCGCCCCTGGGCATCGGTGAGTGACATCTGCATCGGCTGCTGGTTCAGCGCATGTCGGATCACCTGCCAGTTGAGGTCGTTGAGCGAGGCGATGTCGCGCCATGCGTCGTCGCCGTCGGCATACGCGCGCACCCAGTCGCCCGCCTGCACGCCGGCGCGCTCGAACACGCTGCCGGCACTCGGCGAACCGAGTATGGCCTTCGGCTCCTCGATGCCGATCCAGTGCGCGCAGGCATACAGCAGGATCGCGAGCAGCAGGTTGGCGATCGGCCCCGCGGCGACGATCGCCGTGCGCTTGACCAGCGATTGCCGGTTGAAGGCACGGTGCAGTTCGTGCGGCGGCACCGGCGCCTCGCGCTCGTCGAGCATGCGCACGTAGCCGCCGAGCGGCAGCGCCGCGACGACGAATTCGGTCTCGCCGCGTCGCCGGCTCCACAGCGTGCGTCCGAAGCCGACCGAGAAACGCAGCACCTTGACGCCGCAGGCCACCGCGACGCGGTAGTGCCCGTACTCGTGCACGACGATCAACAGGCCGAGCGTGACGATGAAGGCGAGGATCGTGATCATGTCAGTGTCGCGGGGCTGCCCAGAGGCACTGAGCGCCCCCTCGGGGGGCCGCGACCGCAGCGAGCTCGGGGGTCATGTCATCCTCGCCTTCACGTGGGTTCGCGCCAGCGCGCGCGCGCGCTCGTCGAGCGCGAGCAGGTCCTCGAGCGTGTCCTGCGCGCCGAAGTCGCCGGCCACCTGGTCGAGCGTGGCGGCGTTGACGGCATGGATCGCGGGGAACGGCACGGCACCTTCCAGAAACGCCGCCACCGCGATCTCGTTGGCCGCGTTCAGCACGTTGGTCGCACCCGGCGCCGCGCGCAGGCAATCGTAGGCCAGCCCAAGGCCGGGAAAGCGCCGCAGGTCGGGCGCTTCGAAAGTCAGCGCACCCAGCGACGCGAAATCCAGCCGCGATGCCCCCGCATCGATGCGGTCGGGCCAGGCCAGGCCACAGGCGATCGGCACCTTCATGTCCGGCGTGCCGAGCTGCGCCAGCACCGACTGGTCGCGGCACACGACCATCGAGTGCACGATGCTCTGCGGGTGGATCACGACGTGGATCTGCTCCGGCTGCAGCGCGAACAGCCAGCGCGCCTCGATCACCTCGAGCGCCTTGTTCATCATCGTCGCCGAGTCGACCGAAATCTTGCGTCCCATCACCCAGTTGGGGTGCGCACACGCCTCGTCCGGTGTCACGCGCTGGAGCGACGCCGGATCACGCTCGCGAAACGGCCCGCCCGATGCGGTGAGCACGACGTGGTCGACGCGTTGCGGCCAGCTCGCGCGATCCGGTGGCAGGCATTGGAAGATCGCCGAATGCTCGCTGTCGATCGGCAGCAGCGTGGCGCCGCCGTCGTGCACGGTGCGCATGAACAGGCCGCCGCCCACCACCAGCGCCTCCTTGTTGGCCAGCAGCAGGCGCTTGCCGGCCCGCGCCGCCGACAGGCACGGCGCCAGGCCGGCCGCGCCGACGATGGCGGCCATCACGGTGTCGACGTCGGGGTGCGCGGCCAGATCGGCAAGCGCTGCCGCGCCGTGCAGCACCTCGGTATGGATGTCGGCGCGGCGCAGGCGCTCGCGCAGGACCTTGGCCTGCGCCGCGTTGTCGACCACCGCCAACCGTGGCCGCCAGCGCTCGCACAGCGCGCCCAGTTCGTCGACCCGCTGACGCGCGGTCAGTGCGAAGATCTCGAAGCGATCCCGATGCAGCGCCACCACGTCGAGCGTGCTCATCCCCACCGAGCCGGTGGCGCCGAGGATGCACAGACGCTGCCTGGCCTTGCCCATCGCGCCATTGTCGGTCAAGGCAGCGGCCTCACAGGGTGGTGAGCGCCAGCGCGCACGGCAGCACCGGCAACAGGGCGTCGATGCGATCGAGCACCCCGCCGTGCCCGGGCAGCAGGCCGCTCGAATCCTTGGCACCGACCGCGCGCTTGATCAGCGACTCGAACAGGTCGCCTAGCACGCTGACGCCGACCAGGCCCAGCAGCGCGATCAGCATCGGCGTCACGCCGAAACGCTGGCGCAGCTGCGTGAACAGGCTCGCCGAATCGGTGGCGACGCGGGCGTCGAACGCCATCCACAGCGCGGCCAGCAGCAACACGCCGAGCATGCCGCTGGCCACGCCTTCCCAGCTCTTGCCCGGGCTGATGCGCGGCGCCAGCTTGCGACGCCCGAACGCACGCCCTCCGAAATAGGCGGCGATGTCCGCCATCCACACCACGCACAGCACCGACAACAGGTAGTTCACGCCGACGATGCGCGCCTGCGCCAACGCCCACCAGGCCACGGCCAGCAACGTCACGCCGAGCACGATGCGCACCGCGCGCGGCACCGCGGGCCAGCGCTGCGGCCCGGCGCGCAGCGCGGCGGCGCCGCCGATGACCCACGCCGCCGCGGCCAGCCACCACAGCGTCTGCAGTTCGTTCGACGGCGGCGAGGTGCGCGTGGCGACCACCCCGGCACCGATCAACGCCGCCGCGCAGGCCCATGCACCGGCCGGCGCCAGACCGTTCAGCCGGCCCCATTCCCAGGCGGCCAGGCTGATGAACACCAGCGTCAGCACGATGAACGGCCACGGGCTGGCCATCCACAGCGTCGGCAGCCACAGCGCGAGCAGCACGATGGCCGTGGCCACACGTTGCGCAAGCATCGCGGTCAGTCACCGGCCGCTGGGGCCGGCTGGGCGGCACGCACGTCGCCGAAGCGGCGCTCGCGCCCGGCGAATGCGGCCAGCGCGGCGTCGAGTTCGGATTCGTCGAAGTCGGGCCACAGACACTCGGTGAAGTACAGCTCCGAGTAGGCGATCTGCCACAGCAGGAAATTGCTGATGCGCACCTCGCCGCCGGTGCGGATGAACAGGTCGGGGTCGGGCGCGTGCGCCAGCGCCATCAGTGACGACAACCGGCCCTCGTCGATCTGCTCTGGGGCCAGGCCTTGTGCCACCGCCTGCCGGCACGCCTGCACGACGTCCCAGCGGCCACCGTAGTTGAACGCCACCGACAGCGTGATGCGGGTGTTGTGCGCGGTGCTCGTCTCGGCCTCGTCCCAGGCAGCCCGCACCTTCTCGGTGACGGCGCCGCGGTCGCCGACGATGCGGATGCGCACACCCTTCTCGGCCAGCTTGCGCAGATACTTCGACACCGCCACCAGCACCAGGCCGAGCAGGCCGGAGATCTCCTCTTCGGGGCGCTTCCAGTTCTCGGACGAGAACGCGAACACCGTGAGGTACTCGATGCCGCGATCGGAGCACGCCTGCACGCAGCGCACCAGCGCATCGACGCCCTGCTTGTGGCCGAAGAAGCGCGGCATGAAACGCTTCTTGGCCCAGCGGCCGTTGCCATCCATCACGATGGCGACGTGGCGCGGGACGGGGTTGAGGTCGCGCTGCACGCTACAGGCAGGCTGCCGGTTCAGAGTCGCAGGCGGAGTCAGACCGCGAGGACTTCGGCTTCCTTGGCGTGCACCAGCTTGTCGATCTCGGCCACCGTGCGGTCGGTGAGCTTCTGCACCTCGTCCTGCGCGCGACGCTCCTCGTCCTCGGCCACCTGCTTGTCCTTGAGCATCTTCTTCAGATGCTCGTTGGCATCGCGGCGCAGGTTGCGCACCGCGACCTTGGCTTCCTCGCCGGTGTGGCGCACGACCTTGGTCAGCTCCTTGCGGCGTTCCTCGGTGAGCGCGGGCATCGGCACGCGCAGCAGGTCACCCTGCGCCGCCGGGTTCAGGCCCAGGTCGCTCTCGCGGATGGCCTTTTCGATCTTGGCGCCCATGCCCTTCTCCCACGGCTGCACGCTGATCGTGCGCGCGTCGAGCAGCGACACGTTGGCCACCTGGCTGATCGGCACCATCGAACCGTAGTACTCGACATGCACCTGGTCGAGCAGGCCCGGATGGGCGCGGCCGGTGCGCACCTTCTGCAGCTCGTGCTTCAGCGCCTCGACCGATTTGTGCATCTTGGTTTCGGCGTTCTTCCTGATCTCGGCAATGGTCGTCGCCATTTCAGCCTCCGTGGAGCCGCCTCGAGGCGGCTGAAGCCCCCTCGGGGGGCAGCGAACAGCGTGAGCGGGGGGGCGTCATATCGTGTCTCCTTGCGGCGCAGCGGCTACACGTGCACCAGCGTGCCCTCGTCGTCGCCCTGCACCACCCGCTTCAACGCGCCGGGTTTGATGATGGAAAACACCCGGATCGGCAGCTTCTGATCGCGGCACAGCGCGAACGCGGTGGCGTCCATCACCTGCAGGTTGCGCGCGATCGCGTCGTCGAAACTGATGGTCGCGTAGCGCGTGGCCGAGCGGTCCTTGTTGGGGTCGGCACTGTACACGCCGTCGACCTTGGTGGCCTTGAGCACCACCTCGGCACCGACCTCGGCGCCGCGCAGCGCCGCTGCGGTGTCGGTGGTGAAGAACGGGTTTCCGGTGCCGGCGGCGAATACCACCACCTTGCCTTCCTCGAGGTACTGCAGCGCCTTCGGACGCACGTACGGCTCGACCACCTGCTCGATCCCGATCGCCGACATCACGCGCGCCGTCATGCCGGCCTGGCGCATCGAATCGGCCAGCGCCAGCGAGTTCATCACGGTGGCCAGCATGCCCATGTAGTCGGCGGTGGCGCGGTCCATGCCCACCGAACCGCCGGCCACACCGCGGAAGATGTTGCCGCCGCCGATCACGATCGCGAGTTCGACGCCGAGGTCGGTGACTTCCTTCAGCTCGCGCACCATGCGCACGATGGTGGCGCGGTTGATGCCGTAGGCGTCGTCGCCCATCAGCGCTTCGCCGGACAGTTTCAGCAGGATTCGTTTGTAGGCCGGCATCCGGCGATTCTCCCTGGCCACTCTCGCCAGGGCGAAGTTTACGCGGCGGCGGCGCGCACCCGGCCGCGGACCGCCCCCCGTGCGGACGTCAGCCCTTCTTGGCCGCCGCCACCTGTGCCGCCACTTCGGCCGCGAAATCGTCGGCGCGCTTCTCGATGCCTTCGCCCACCACGTACAGCGTGAACGACTTGATCTTGGTGGCGGCGGCCTTCAGCATCTGCTCGACGCTCTGCTTGTCGTTCTTGACGAACGGCTGGTTCAGCAGCGAGACCTCCTTGAGGAACTTCTGCACCGCGCCGTCGACCATTTTGGCGACGATCTCCGCCGGCTTGCCGCTCTCGGCGGCCTTCTCGGCGGCGATGCGACGCTCGGTCTCCACCAGGTCGGCCGCCACGTCGGTGGTGGCCAGCGCCTTGGGCTTCATCGCCGCCACGTGCATCGCCACGTCCTTGGCGGCGACGTCGCTGCCTTCGAACTCCACCAGCACGCCGATGCGCGTGCCGTGCAGGTAGTGCGCCAGCTTGGCGCCGCCGGCGTAGCGCTTGAAGCGGCGGATCGACATGTTCTCGCCGATCTTGCCGATCAGCCCCTTGCGCACGTCTTCCACCGTCGGTCCGAAGCCGTCCTGTGACAGCGGCAGTGCCGCCAGCGCGGCGAGGTCAGCCGGGTTCCTGTCGGCCACCAACCGGGCGCAGGCCTTGGCGAACGCAAGGAACGACTCGTTCTTCGACACGAAGTCGGTCTCGCAGTTGATTTCCACCAGCGCGCCGGTGGTGCCCTCGACCACCGCGGCGACGACGCCCTCGGCCGTGACGCGCGACGCCGCCTTGCCGGCCTTGTTGCCGAGCTTGATGCGCAGGATCTCCTCGGCGCGCGTCGGGTCGCCCTCGGCCTCGGTGAGCGCCTTCTTGCACTCCATCATCGGCGCGTCGGTCTTGGCGCGCAGTTCGGCGACCATGCTTGCGGTGATTGCAGCCATACGAACTCCAAGAAACGATTCGGTGTTCAGCCGGCCAAAAGGCCGGCCCACGTCTTCATGCTGGAGCCCCCTCGCGGAGGGGGCTCGAGGGCGCAGTGGTATCACCGCCTGCGGCGGTGTGACCGAGGGCGCCCCTTAGGAACCTTCGTTCACTTCGACGAACTCATCTGCGCCTGCGGCCGACTGGGCGACCTCGGTCACAGCAGCCGCCTTGCCCTCGAGCACCGCGTCGGCCACCGCGCGCGCATACAGCGCCACCGCCTTGGCCGAGTCGTCGTTGCCGGGGATCACGTAGTCGATGGCCTCGGGGGAATGGTTGGTGTCGACCACGCCGATCACCGGAATGCCAAGCTTCTTGGCCTCTGCCACGGCGATCTTGTGGTAGCCGACGTCGATCACGAACATCGCGTCGGGCAGCGCCGTCATGTCCTGGATGCCGCCGATGTCCTTCTCGAGCTTGTGCAGCTCGCGCTCGAACATCAGGCCTTCCTTCTTGCTCATCTGCTCCATGCCCGCCTCTTTCTGGGCCTGCATGTCCTTGAGCTTCTTCAGCGACGCCTTGACGGTCTTGAAGTTGGTCAGCATGCCGCCGAGCCAGCGCTGGTCGACGTACGGCATGCCGGCGCGCTGCGCCTCCTGCGCGATCACCTCGCGCGCCTGGCGCTTGGTGCCGACCATCAGGATCGCGCCGCGGCGGCCCGCGAGCTGGCGCACGAACTTCATCGCGTCCTCGAACGCCGGCAGCGTCTTCTCGAGGTTGATGATGTGGATCTTGTTGCGATGGCCGTAGATGTACGGGGCCATCTTGGGGTTCCAGAAGCGCGTCTGGTGTCCGAAATGGACGCCGGCTTCCAGCATTTCACGCATCGTCGTGGGCATCGAGGCTCCAAAGGTTGGGTCTAGAATCCGGCGCGAATCGCCGCAGCGGCACTTGGCCGCGCGATGACACCTTTTTGAAGGCCGGTTCGGGATTGATCAACTGCGAGCAGTCCGCGCCGCGCGCCACGAGTGACCCGCCTGGACGCACCCAGTTGAACCCGCGCATTCTAGCAGCGCCCACCGGGCCCAGCCTGGCTGCCCACCACGCCGCCGTGCTGGCGGGCCGCGAGTCGGTCGAGGCGACGACACGGCGTGCGCTCGACACCGCGCGAGCGCCTGCGTGCGACAAGGCGTTCATCCGCCTGTTCGAGGCGTCGGCGCTGGCCAGCGCCGGCGCCCTGCAGGCCATGCAACGCAGCGGCGCGCCCATCGGCACACTGGCCGGCGCGCCGATCTCGGTGAAGGACCTGTACGACGTGGCGGGGTTCGCCACCACCGCGGCGTCGCCGACGATGCACGACGCGCCGCATGCCCCGCACGACAGCACCGCCGTGGCGCGGGTGCGCGCCGCCGGCGGCGTGTTGATCGGCCACACCAACATGAGCGAGTTCGCGTTCTCGGGGGTGGGCATCAATCCGCACTTCGGCACGCCGGTCAACGCCGCCACTGCCGCACTGGACGCCACGCCGCGCGCGCCCGGCGGCTCCACCTCCGGCGGTGCCACGTCGGTGGCCGCCGGCGCGGCGCTGGCGGCGCTGGGTTCCGACACCGGCGGCTCGATCCGCATCCCCGCCGCGCTGCAGGGCCTGGTCGGCTTCAAGAACACGCAGCGACTGACGCCGCTGCACGGGACGGTGCCGCTGTCGAGCACGCTCGACACCGTGAGCGCGATCACACGTGACGTGCGAGACGCGGTGACGATGCACGAGATCCTGGCGCAACGCGCCGTGCAGCTCGATGCGCGGCCGCTGCAAGCCTGGCGGCTTGCCGTGCCGCGCACGCTGCTGCTCGAGGGCCTCGACGCCACCGTGGCCGGCTCCTTCGAACGCACGCTGCGCGCGCTGCGCAAGGCCGGGGCGCGCATCGACGACATCGAGTTGCCGGAGCTGGCGGAGGTGGCCACCATCAATGCCGGCGGCGGCTTCGCGCCGCCGGAGAGCTGGGCCTGGCACCGCAAGCGCATGGCCGAGCGCGGCGGCGGCTACGACCCGCGGGTGGCGATGCGCATCCGGCGCGGCGAATCGATGAGCGCGGCCGACTACATCGATTTGCTCCACGCGCGTGCACGCTGGATCGATCGCATGGCAGTCGCATTGCGCGGCTTCGACGCGATGCTGTCACCGACGGTGCAGATCGTCGCGCCGCCGATCGCACCACTGATCGCCAGCGACGAGGCGTTCTTCGCCGCCAACGGGCAACTGCTGCGCAACACCTCGATGGTCAACCTGCTCGACGGCTGCGCGCTGTCGCTGCCGTGCCATCGCCCGGGCGAATTCCCGGTCGGCCTGATGGTGTGGGCCGGTGCACTCGCCGACGACGACGTGCTGAGCGTGTCGCTGGCCATCGAGTCGGTGTTGCGCGGCACGGGCGACTGAGATGCCCCCCTTGCTCGCTCCGCTCGCGTTCCCCCGGGGGGGATCGGTCCCCTTCGGACGGCCGGGCGGAGCCTGAGCCGATGCGCATAGCCGTCGTCGGCGCCGGCATCGTGGGCGTCACCACCGCGTACGAGCTCGCGGTCGATGGCCACGAGGTCACCGTCTTCGAGCGCCAGGCCAGCGTCGCGGCCGAGACCAGCTTTGCCAACGCCGGCGTGCTCGCGCCCGGCTACGTGACGCCATGGGCGGCGCCGGGCATGACCGGCAAGGTGCTGCGCCAGATGTTCGGCCGCCACGCCGCCGTGCGGCTGGCGCGGCCCTTCCCGCCCTCGCTGCTGGGCTGGATCTGGCGCTGGCGGCGAGCCTGCCGGGCCAGCGTCTATCAGGCCAACCGCCGGCGCATGATCCAGCTGGCGCGCTTCAGCCTGCTGCGCATGCACCTGTTGAGCGCCGAGCTGCAACTCGAGTTCGAACAGGGCAAGGGGCTGCTGGTGCTGCTGCGCTCGCCGCGCGACCTGTCACTGGCGCGACCCGGCGTCAAGGTCTTGGCGGACCTGGGCGTCAATTGCCACGTCGTCGAGGGCGCCCGGGCGCGCGAGATCGAGCCCGGGCTGAACCCCGACACGGCTCTGCATGCCGCGCTGCACCTGCCCGACGAAGAGGTCGGCAACTGCCGCCAGTTCGCGCACCTGCTGAAGCAGCACGCGCAGGCACGCGGCGCCATATTCCGCTTTCACCGCGAGGTGCAGCGCATCGACGCCGGCGACAAGCCGATCGTGTACCACCGGGCACTGGCGCGCTTCGATCCGGCCCAGCTGACCGGCGCCGAGCACCCGACCACGTTGCCGGAGTCGGAGGGCATGGAACCGTTCGACGCCGTGGTGGTATGCGCGGCGATGGATTCGCTCGGGCTGCTGTCGCGCTTGAAGGTCAGGCTGCCGTTGGCGCCGGTGCACGGCTACTCGGTCACCGCGCCGCTGCGCGGCGCGACCGAGCATGGCGAGGCCGGCCCGCGCGCCACCCTGATCGACGAACGCTTCAAGGTCGCGATCAGTCGCCTGGGCAAGCGCGTGCGCGTGGCTGGCGGTGCCGAACTCGGCGGCACGCTGGCCACCAGCAACGAGGCCGCGCTCGCCACGCTGTACAAGGTGCTGGACGACTGGTTCCCGGGCTGCTCGCTGCAGGCGCAGGCACAAAGCTGGAAAGGGGCGCGCCCGATGCTGCCCGATGGCCCGCCGGTGGTCGGCGCCAGCGGGGCCCCTGGCGTGTGGCTGAATCTCGGCCACGGCTCGAGCGGCTTTGCGCTGTCGTGCGGCTCGGCGCGCGTGCTGGCCGATGCGATGGCTCAGCGCCCGCCGGCGATCGATCTCGACGGCCTCGGCGTCGAACGCCTGCGCTGACGCTGCCTCAGCGAGGCGCCGCGCCGAGCGTGCGCTGCCGGCTCATCCACTGGCGCACCAGCACCGGCGATGCCAACGCCAGGCCGGCCAGGCCGCTCGGGATGCCCGGTGCCACCAGCATCAGCGCCGCCGCGCCCAGCAACCCCTGCTCCCAGCGCTGCAACTCGCTGAACATGCACTTCGACAGCGCCGCCGCCAGCATCGCGATGCCGATCACGCAGCCGACGAAGGTGATCACGAAGTCGGTGAGCGTGAAGCCCTTGGCCACCAGCAGCAGCGACGGCGAGAACACGAAGACGAACGGCACCAGCGCCTTGGCGAGGCCGAGGCGGAATGCCATGTTGCCGGTCTTGAAGGGGTCGCTGCCCGCCATGCCCGCAGCGGCGTAGGCCGCCAACGCGACCGGCGGCGTGATGTCGGCCAGCACGCCGTAGTAGAAGACGAAGAAGTGCGCCACCAGCGGCTGCACGCCGAGCAGCACCAGCGTCGGCGCCGCCACCGTCACCATGATGATGTAGTTCGCGGTGGTCGGGATGCCGCAGCCGAGCAGGATGCACACCAGCCCGGTCATCACCAGCGCGGCCAGCAACGTCAGGGACTTGACGTCGAACCAGCCGTCGGGCAGGAAACCCAGCACGCCGCCAGCCACCCCCTGCGCGGCGCCGGTGATGATGGTCGAGAGTTTGAAGCCGACGCCGGTGAGCGTGACCACGCCGATCACGATGCCCACCGTCGCTGCGGCCGCGCCGACCGCCAGCGCGTACTTGGCGCCGGTCTCGAACGCTTCGACCAGTGTGTGCAGGCCGATGCGGCCCTTGATGTCGAGCGCCTTCAGCAGGAACGGCGTCGCCACCACGGTGACCGCGAACAGGCCGATGCGCACCGCATCGCTCTGGATGCCGCCGAACGCCAGCACCAGCAGGACCACGTGCAGCGCGGCGAGCAGCGCCCAGTTGCGCGCGCCGTCGCGGCCCGCACCGGTGGTGAGGCCGACGATCGCGCACGAGCTGATGCCGCTGAACGCCGCCAGGTACGGCGTGCGGCCGCTGACCAGGATGCCAATCAGCAGCGCCAGCGGAATCAACGTCGGCCAGCGCAGGCGAAACGACTCGCGCAGCTTGGGCATCTCTTCGTCGGTGAGGCCGCGCAGGCCGAAGCGCTTGGCTTCGAAGTGCACCTGCATGAAGACGCCGAAGAAGTGCATGAACGCCGGCACCACCGCGGCCGCGATGATCGTCTGGTACGGCACCGCCAGGAACTCGATCATCAGGAAGGCCGCGGCACCGAGCACCGGCGGCGTGATCTGCCCGCCGGTCGACGACGCGGCCTCCACCGCACCGGCGAACTCGCGCCGGTAGCCGACGCGGATCATCGCGGGGATCGTCAGCGAGCCGACTGTCACCGCATTGGCGACCGACGAGCCTGACAACATGCCGAACATCGCCGACCCGAACACGCTCACCTTGGCCGGGCCCCCGGCGTAGCGCCCGGCGATGCTCGACGCAATGTCGAGGAACAACTGCCCCAGCCCGACGCGTGTGGCCAGCACGCCGAACAGCACGAAGTGGAAGACGTAGGTGGCCACCACGCCCACCGCGATGCCGTAGATGCCCTGGCTGGTGAGGTACTGGTGATTGACCAACTGGGCCCACGACGCCCCGGCGTGTTGCAGCAGGCCCGGAAACACCGGGCCGGCCAGCGCATAGACCATGAACACGATCGCGATCAACGGCAGCGGCCAACCCATGCTGCGACGCGTGGCTTCGAGCAGCAGCACCAGCAGGATCGAGCCCATCACGACGTCGAGCGTGGTCGGGTTGCCGACGCGAAACGCCAGGTCGTCGAAGACATACGGGATGTACAGCACCGACGCGGACACCGCGACGGCAAGCAGCCAATCGATCCACGGCACGCCGCCGGGCGCCCACGCGCCGCGCGCGCGTGGCGCAGCGTCGTGCGCGCGGCGGAAGCCGAACACGATGAAGATCAGCCCCAGCACGAACGCCAGGTGCACGCCGCGGTGCGTGGCCTCGCGCAGCAGGCCGAAGCCGGCGGTGTAGTAGTGGAAGCACGACAGCGCGATCAGCAGCGCCGCCAGCACGGTCGATGCCGGCGGCCAGGTCGGCCGGAAGCGCATCTCGGGATCGAACTTCTGTTCGAGGTCGGTGACCGCGCGGTCATCGATCGTGCTGGCCGTCATCGTGTCCCTCGTCGTCATGATGCGACGCGAGGGCGGGCGCCTCGCGGCACACCGCCCCCGCCTGCGGCGAACGCCGCGTGCTACTTGATCAGCCCGACTTCGCGATAGTACTTCTCGGCACCCGGGTGGAACGGAATGCCGGCGCCCAGCACGGCGTTCTCCTTGGTGATCAGCTTGCCCTTGGCGTGTCCGGCCGCCAGCGTCTTTTGCGCGGCGTCGCTGAACAGCGCCTTGGTGATCTCGTACACCGTGTTGGCATCGGCCTTGTCGCTGGTCACCCACTGTGCACCGACGGCCAGCGTCTTGACGGCGGCCACGCCCTTGTAGGTCTCGGCCGGTATCACGTCGGGGGCGAAGAACGGGCTCGCCCTGCGCAGGCCCTCGGCCTGCGGCCCGTCGATCGGCACCAGTTCGATGCCGCCGCCGGCCGACGCCAGCTCGGAGATCGCACCGGCCGGCGCGCCGCCGGTGAAGAAGAAGGCATCGAGCGAGCCGTCCTTCAGCTTGTCACCGGCCTGGTTGGGCTTGATGTACTCGGGCTTGATGTCGCTCTCCTGCACGCCGTAGGCAGCGAGGATGATGCGGGCGTTGATCAGCGTGCCCGAGCCCGGCTCGTCGAGCGCGACCCGCTTGCCTTTCAGGTCCGCGGGCGTCTTCACGCCGAGGCCCTTGCGCACGACGATGTGCACGCTCTCCGGGTAGAGGTTGGCGATCAGGCGCAGCCCCGGAACGTTGGGCTTGCCCTCGAACACGCCGGTGCCCTTCTGCGCCCAGGTGGCGACATCGGCCTGCGAGAAGCCCGATTCGAGCGAGCCGCTGGCGATGCCGTTGACGTTGGCCATCGAGCCGTTACTCGCCTGCGCGGTGACGACGATCTTGCCGGGCTGCGACACCGCGTTGGCGATCATGCCGCCGACGGGGTAGTAGGTGCCGGCGGTGCCGCCGGTGCCGATGCGAAAGAACTGCTGTGCCTGCGCGGCGCCGACGAGAACGAACGCGCTGAGTGCGGCTGCGACGAATCGCTTCATGCCAAGGGCTCCTTTTGATCCGATGTCGAGGGCACGCAGTAGAGCACAATGTGCGCGGCCATTCGAACAGCGCCAACCCGAACTCACAGCGGCCATGACAGCGCCTTCGCGTCCGCAGCCGGTGCTGCCGGCCAGCCGGCAATGGCCGCTGCACACGACCGCGGGCTGTCGCGCCATCGAAGCCCGGGCCGCCGCGACCCTGCCTGCGCACACGTTGATGACGCGTGCGGGCGAGGCGGTGGCGCGACTCGCACTGGCGCTGGCGCCGCACGCGCGCGACGTCGAGGTCTGGTGCGGACCGGGCAACAACGGCGGCGATGGGTTCATCGCGGCGGCGCTGCTGCGCGCGTGGGGCAAGGACGCGCGCATCGTGTTGGTCGGCGACCCGGCGCGCGCGCCCGACGATGCACGCCAGGCGTGGCGGCGCTCGCGTGAGGCAGGTGTGCCGGTGGTCGATGGATTGCCGGAGCGTGTGACGTCCGATATCGCGCTCGATGCGCTGCTCGGGCTCGGGGTCAGCCGCGCACTGAGCGGTCCCCTGGCCAGTGCCGTCGAGCGACTCAACGACGGCGGCAAGCCGATCCTGGCGGTCGACCTGCCGTCGGGGCTCGACAGCGACACCGGCATGGTGCTTGGCGTCGCAGTGCGCGCCACGCACACGCTCGCGCTGCTCACGTTGAAGCCAGGCCTCTTCACCGGGCACGGTCGCGACCACGCGGGGCGCATCTGGTTCGACGACCTGTCGGTGCCGGCGGAATCCACCAGCCTCGCGCTGGCCGGTCCGGAGTCCGTGCGCAGGCTGTCGGCGCCGCGCCTGCACGCGCAGCACAAGGGCAGCTTCGGCGACCTGATGGTGCTCGCTGGCACCA